>Ga0163108_10001242_pt1 | contig 18742 bp, 14 predicted proteins | sample Fk1155metaG_FD_109644 | JGI IMG/M metagenome (GOLD analysis project Ga0163108, IMG submission 109644) | Marine microbial communities from the Central Pacific Ocean - Fk160115 155m metaG | ecosystem: Environmental > Aquatic > Marine > Oceanic > Photic zone | place: The Central Pacific Ocean...
AAAAAGATGACAAAAAAAGCAATAAAAAAACTGGTAACCCTTTATCTTTCAATTGAAAATATTTATAAATATATTCTAATCAGAAAGTAAAATCAACTTATTTTTTTTTACCTGAATAACTCCAGATTTTATTTTATATATATAAGTTTCTTTACCTTCTTTAGAGAAAAAATTTTCATCAGACTCTTCAGGTTTTGTATTTGTCTTAATTTTTATAATTCCTTTTTTTAAAGTTGAAATTATTGGAGCATGATTGTTAAGAACCTGAAAGTCCCCACTTGATCCAGGAACAGAAATAGAATCGATTTCACCTTTAAAAACAATGGCTTCGGGAGAAATAATTTCTAAATACATACTCTATGCTTCAGACAACATTTTTTCCCCAGCTGCAATTGCTTCCTCAATATTTCCCTTTAAATTAAAAGCAGCTTCAGGGAGATGATCAAGTTCTCCATCCATGATCATATTAAACCCTCTAATAGTATCTTTTATATCAACAAGTACGCCTGGAATTCCAGTAAACTGTTCAGCAACATGAAAAGGCTGGGATAAGAATCTTTGTACTCTTCTTGCTCTTGCAACGGCAAGCTTGTCATCTTCTGATAATTCCTCCATTCCGAGTATAGCTATAATATCTTGTAGTTCTTTATATCGTTGTAAAAGTTCCTTAACTCTTTGGGCGCAATTGTAATGCTCATCTCCAAGTATTTCAGGTGTTAAAATTCTAGAGGTCGAGTCAAGAGGATCAACGGCAGGATAAATACCTATTTCAGCAATCTTTCTTGATAGAACTGTAGTTGCATCTAAATGGGCAAAGGTTGTTGCTGGAGCAGGATCTGTTAAATCATCAGCAGGAACATATACTGCCTGAACAGATGTAATTGAGCCTTTTTTAGTAGATGTTATTCTTTCTTGCATTGCTCCCATTTCAGTCGCTAAGGTTGGTTGATAACCGACAGCTGAAGGCATTCTCCCAAGTAAAGCAGATACCTCTGATCCGGCTTGAGTAAATCTGAAAATATTATCAACAAAGAATAAAACGTCTTTGCCTTGGCCATCTCCAGCACCATCTCTAAAGTATTCAGCTAAAGTCAACCCTGATAAGGCTACTCTAGCCCGAGCTCCAGGAGGTTCATTCATTTGACCAAAAACAAATGTTGCCTTGGATTCACTCATTGCCTTTTTATCAACTTTTGACAGATCCCAACTTCCTTCTTCCATTGATTTTAGAAACTTGTCTCCGTAATTAATAATACCAGATTCTAACATTTCACGTAATAAATCATTCCCTTCTCTGGTTCTCTCACCCACACCGGCAAAAACGGAAAGACCTCCATATCCTTTTGCGATATTGTTTATTAATTCTTGAATTAGAACTGTTTTCCCAACGCCTGCTCCACCAAATAATCCTATTTTCCCTCCTTTTGCATACGGTTCAATCAAGTCTATAACTTTTATACCCGTAAATAAAACTTCGGTAGAGGTAGAAAGTTCTTCAAAAGGTGGTGCGTCACGATGAATGGGCAAACCGCTTTTCCCTTGCTTAGGTAATTTTTCAAGTCCATCTATTGGATCTCCAATAACATTAAAAAGGCGTCCATAAATTTCCTCTCCTATGGGCATTTGAATTGGACTATCTGTAGCAAAAACTTTTACTCCCCTACTTAAACCGTCTGTGGAATCCATAGAAATTGTTCTCACAGTATTTTCACCAATATGAGATTGCACCTCTAAAACTAAAAGCGAGCCATCATCTCTTTTAATTTCTAATGAATCATATATTTTGGGGAGATCATTCTCTCCGCCAAATTCAACATCGACAACAGGTCCAATTATTTCAGAAACTTTTCCAACTTGATTTGCCATATTTTTGTTTAAAATTTAATAATAAAATAAACTTAGAATTTTGCTTGCAAATATAGTACTTAGACTTATAATCTTAAAAAGTCTTTACTATTATTTATCCTATTTTTTTTTGGATTTTATGATCTTACATTAATAACCTTTGTTTTTTGCTAATTTATCTAAATGGTAATTGTAATCTCCGAAAATTTTCTGTAAAACTCGAGCTTTTTTCAAATAAAATCCAATGTTAGAATCATCTGTGACGCCTATCCCTCCATGCATTTGAATAGCTTCGTTAGTTACCAGTTTAACAGTTTTGCAAAGCTTAGCCTTAGCCAGGCTAGCATAATTTGAAATATCTTTATCATCTTTATCTATTGCCTGCAAAGCCTTTAGAACAATTGATTTACAGAGTTCAATTTCTGAAAAAAGCTTTGCTGCCCTATGCTGAAGTGACTGGAAAGATCCTATCTTAACACCAAATTGCTCCCGCTCTTTCAAATAATTTATTGTCAATTCAAAAGACTCCATAATAACCCCTAATATTTCAGCTGAAAGCCCGATACATGAAATATCAAGAACTTTCTTTATTAATTCCATACCTGAAATCTTAATATCCAAACGGTGTTCCTTTGGCACCAATACATCGTTTAATATAATCTCTGAATAAGTAGATGTATCTAATAAGATCTTATTTTTAATTGTTATTCCCAAAGTATCTGATTTAACAAGAAAAAGACCATATTCCTTAGAATCTATTTTTGCTAAAACAATTAAGTGATCAGAAAAATTACCATTAAGAACAAAAGTTTTTTTACCATTTAGCCTATAATATTTTTTTTCTTCTGTCACTTTTGTGTTAATATTATCAGGGTCGTGATAAGATTTTTCATCAACAGCAAGTGACATCAATGCTTCTCCATTCATTAACTTAGGGAAAAATTTAATTTTTAATTTCTCATTATCAGAATATTTAATAGCAGTAGCGGAAAAAAGTATAGAAGAAATTAATGGTGATTTTACTAATTTTCTACCCATTTCCTCAAGGACTTGTCCCATTCCAACATAGCCAAAGTCTAATCCATTATATTTCGCAGGAATTATTAGAGAAGTCCATCCCATTTCTATTATTTCATTCCATGTCGATCTATCAAATGATTGATAATTTTCATCTCTCAATAATCTAAACTGATCTATAGAAACTTTTGATTCGAGTAATTCTCGAGCAGCTTCTTTAAGCATTTTTTCTTCCTCTGTGATTATTAGCGCCATTATAATATGTTTTTATTATGGTAATTCTAAAATTCGTTTTGCAATTATATTAAGTTGTATCTCTGAGGTACCTCCCTCAATTGTATTTCCCTTTGATCTGCAAAAGTTTCTGGCGATATTTATTCCAGAACTTTTGTCGTCCATCCATAATAAACCATCAGATCCTGAAATACTTAATAAAAGTTCAAAACGCTTAACATTTAATTCTGTACCATAATATTTAAAAAAAGAAGAAAGAGCCCCAGAATTATTTCCCGCTTTTGCTTCATCAACTATTCTCTGGATTGTAAGATTAAAAATTTCATCATCTAATTCAAAATCAGAAATTTCTGTTCTTAAAATTGAATCTTTTAATTTACCATTCTCAAAAGGAAGTTCCTTTTTAGCTAGTTTATGAGGATTCTCTTTTATATCTGTTTCTCCAATCCCGCCAATCATTTGTCTTTCATGAGTTAACAAAAACTTTGCAATTGTCCATCCCTCATTTAAATTACCTACCAAATTTGTTTTTGGAACTTTAACAGCGTCAAAAAAAGTTTCACAAAAAGGAGATTTTCCACTAATTAATTTTATTGGCCTTGTACTAACTCCCTTTGATTTCATGTCAATCAAGAGAAAACTAATACCCCTATGCTTTGGAGAATTAGAATCAGTTCTAACTAAACAAAAAATCCAATCTGCTTTATCTCCATAAGAAGTCCAAACTTTTGATCCTGTAACTAAAAAGTATTCTCCCTTGTCATCAGCTTTCATCTGCAGTCCAGCCAGATCACTTCCAGAATTTGGTTCACTGTAACCTTGACACCACCATATCTTGCCTTTTACTATCTCTGGTAAATATTTTAACTTTTGTTCTTCTGTTGCAAATTGAAGTAGAGCAGGTCCCAACATTGAAATGCCAAAAGAATAAATCGGTTTACGGCATCCTAAACGACTCATTTCTTGAGTAAGAATAGTATTCTCCTTTAGAGAAAGACCTCCTCCTCCATATTTTTTTTCCCAATAAGGAACAATCCATCCTTTCTCTAGCATTCTTTCAAACCAAAGCCTTTGGTCTTCAGAGCTAAATTTTGCGTTTCTACCTCCCCAATAAAAATCACTTGCATCCTTGATTGGTTGACACATGCTTTTAGGACAATTCTCTTCAAGCCATGCCCTTGTTTCAGTCCGGAAATCTGCAATATCTAATTTAATTTTTGAATCCATGCTTTTTTAAAATAAGTCATCTACTTTTTTTTTATCTATTGCCTGATTTGACATAATTCCATATAATTCTACAATTTTATTAAATTCCTTAAATCTAGAATCCTTGGTAAATCCTTTTTTATATCTATAATAAATCTGTTGTATGATTACAGCTATTTTAAACAATCCAAAAATAAAGTAAAAAACTATGTTAGATAAATCTCTTTTGCTTTTTAAAGCATATAATTCAATCAATTCTCCGCGTTTTGGATTACCGTCAGTAGTAGTTAGATTAAGCTTATTTGATTTAATAAAATCAGGATCTGTTTGATGAATCCAATATCCTAAAGTGGTACCTAAATCCATTAAGGGATCTCCTACCGTTGCCATTTCCCAATCTAATACAGCCTTTATTTTAAGATTGTCATCTCCACTTAAAACTAAGTTGTCATATTTGTAATCATTATGAATTAAAGAAGTTTCATGTTCAGTTGGATAATTATTGCATAACCATTTAATTGTTTTTTCAATTCCATGAAAATTATTTGTTTTTGATTTTTCATATCGATAAGCCCAGCCCTCAACTTGCCTTTTTACATAACCTTCAGGCTTTCCAAAATTTGACAACTCTGGGGTATTACAATCTATTGAATGTAACTCTGTCATAGTTGATATAAAGTCGTAAACAATATTTTTTATTTTTTTAGGCTCAGGAAGCTCATCTTTAGGCATTCCTCCCCTTAGAATTACTCCTTTTATACGCTCCATAATGTAAAAAGAAGAACCAATGATTTTTTCATCATCACAAAAAAGAATAGGTTTAGGAGCTTTAGAAAATTTATTTTTTAAAATGGAAAGAATTTTAAATTCACGAGACATGTCATGCCCTGATTTTACATTTGCTCCAAAAGGGGGCCTGCGAAGAACATATTCACTTTGATTAAATTTAATTAAATAAGTTAGGTTAGAATATCCTGAAGGAAATTGAAGCACTTCTAGCTTTGAACTATTTGAATTGAATTTTTTAGATAAATATCCTATTAACCTTTCTTTATCTAAATCCTCTCCTTGTCTAATTTTAGTAGGTGTATCCAATTTCATTTTATAATTTCTAATCTATTTTGAATACTTTTTTAAAATTAATTTAGCTACTATACTTTTATGTACTTCATCTGCGCCATCATAAATTCTTGCTGCCCTTTCATGTCTATAGTAAGCTGATAAAATTGTATCGTCTGTAACACCTTTAGCTCCGTGCACTTGAATTGCACAATCAACAACTTTTTGAAGAACTTGAGCACAATAGAACTTTATAATAGAAATCTCCGTTCGTGATTTATAGCTTCCATGGATATCTATTTTTGTTGCTGCATCTTGAACAAGAAGACGAGCAGCATTAATCTCCGCACGACACTCTGAAATCCAGTTTTGAACTGTTTGCTTTTCTCCAAGCATTGTTCCCTCTGATATTTCTCTAGATGAAGCCCGCTCACACATTAAATCAAATGATCGTTCACACATACCAATCCATCGCATGCAATGGTGAATACGCCCTGGTCCTAATCTCTTTTGCGCTATTGAAAATCCTTCTCCTTCATCTCCCAGAATATTTGAAGAGGGAACAATAGCATTTTTAAATTTAATTTCTGCATGACTCTCCCATCCTGATCCAGGGTGCCCCATAACAGATATATTCCTGACAAACTCAATTCCTTTATTATCAGTAGGAACAATAATTTGGCTAGCTTTTTTATAGGGGTTATTCTCATCAGGATTAGTGATTAGCATAACAATTGCAAATGATGCCCCATCAAATCCAGAGGTAAACCATTTATGCCCATTAATTAGATAATCATCCCCTTTTTTAATTGCAATTGTTCCCATTTTAACAGGATTTGATCCTGGAAATTCTGGTTCAGTCATTGCAAAACAACTTCTTATTTTGCCTTCTAATAATGGATATAAATATTTATTTTTTTGATTTTCGGATCCAAATTCAATTAAGATTTCCATGTTTCCGGCATCTGGAGCCTGACAATTGAAACAATAGTGCCCATAAGGACTAGTACCTAAAATCTCACTAATCTCACCATGTTGTAAATTGTTAAGGCCTAAACCACCGTATTCTTTAGGTATTTGTGGCAACCATAATCCATTAGATTTAACTTTTTTTCTAATCTCATCTAGTTTTGGCAACTTTTCATTCCAATCAGAGCTTAGAATCCATGGCTCTAAAGCTATTATTTCTTTCTTTACAAAAGCTTTAATCTTTTCTTTTATTTCTATAAACTCCATCTATCCTATTTACCTAAAAATTTAGGCTTTCTCTTCTCAAGAAAAGCCGTTACCCCTTCCATTAAATCATTACTCTTAAATGCAAGAATCTGTTTCTCAGCTTCAAATGCAATTGAATCATTTAAATCATTATCCATAGAAAAAAACATATCCTGTTTAGTTATTCCTATCGCCAAGGTCGGCTTTTCAGATAGTTCTTTACCCCATTTTTGTGCTTCGCTAAGAATATTTTTTTCATCAACTAATTTATTAGTCAAACCTAACTTTAAACATTCTTCTCCTAGAATCTTTTCCCCACCAACAGCAATTTCAAGAGCCTTACTATAACCTACCTGTCTAGTTAAAAGCCAACTGGCTCCTCCATCTGGCCCTAATCCTATATTGATAAAAGCATATAAAAGGCCACTTTTTTTACTCATCACTCTAAAATCACAAGCTAAAGCAAATGCTGCTCCAACACCTGCAGCAGTTCCATTAATTGCTCCAATAATTGGTTTTTTTATAGAAAAAAATAACTTCATAATCGGTTGATATTTTTCGATGATATAATCTCTTCGTTGCTCTGGAGTGGCTTGAACTCCAAAAACACTCATATCTGCACCAGCACAAAAGCCAGGTCCGTTACCAGTCAAAACAATAGATCGTATGGCTTCATCTTCTTTACATTTGTTAAGCCCACTGATAATTCCGTCTATCAGATCTTGATTTACTGCATTATAACGATCTGGACGATTTAAAGTGATTGTTGCAACACTATTTTTTATTTCAAATAAAACTGCTTTATTCATAATTTATTATTTATATGCGAGAGCTAAACAATCAGCTATACATGCCGGTTTTTCTTCTCCCTCTAATTCAATAACTACACGTAATTTATACTTTGCTCCCTTAGGAATATGTAGATAATCCATTAATGAAACCCTTCCTCTAAATCTTGAGCCTGAAAGAGTGGCGTTAGGGAAACGAACTTTATCTAGTCCATAATTAATCGCCATTGATAAATTTTTAATCTCATAACAATCAAACATAGTCTTAGAGCTCATTGAAAGCATTAAAAACCCATGAGCAATTGTCTTTTTATAAGGAGAGTCCTTTTTGCTTCGCTCTTCATCAATGTGAATCCATTGAAAATCTTCTGTTACATTTGCAAATTTGTTTATTCGCTCTTGATTCATTTCTTGCCAATCCGTTAATCCCAATTCTTTCCCAACACAACTTTCAAGTTCATCAATATTATTAAAGACCGTTCTATAGGCATTATGTTTTTTTTTATCTCCCATAATATTGTTTTAAGTTAACATATGTCCACCGTCAATAGTATAAACACCTCCTGTTGAATAGCTCCCTGCTCTAGATGATAAATAAACAGCTAGTCCAGAAATTTCAATTGGTTGAGCCATTCTTCGAGCTGGTAATTGATCCTCAAACTTTTTTAAAATTGATTCATTCTTCCAAATACCGGCGCTAAGTTTAGTTTGAATTAAGCCAGGACATATTGCATTAGAGCGAATACCATGTTTACCCCATTCTTTCGCCTGGACTTTAGTTAACATTATCATAGCTGCCTTGGAAATGCTATAAATACCCAGACCGAATGTTGGTTTTAATCCCTCTACAGAAGCTATGTTAATAATTGATCCATCTTGTTTTTCTTTTAAATAGGGAAAACAAAGGTTCCCAAAATCAAAAGCTGATTTTAAATTTACATCCATCATCTTATCATAAATAGCCTCTGTCATTTTTTCTAATGAGTCATGTACTGGGTTTATACCTGCATTATTGATGAAAATATCAATACCACCATAAATTTTAATTGTTTTTTGAATTAATTCTTTTCTTTGCTCAGAATCTCCTACGTGACATGCAATCCCTTTTGATTCAAAACCTTTTTTTTGAATTTTATTAGCTGCCTCATCTACTGCTTCTTGTGAACGACTACTGACAATAACATTAGCCCCATATTCTGCAAGGGCCTCAGCAATTGAAAACCCTATCCCTTTACTAGCGCCAGTAATAATTGCAACCTTACCACTTAGATTAAACAAACTTTTGGTACTCATATTTTACTGGTTTGTTTGTTTTTCTCTTTCTTAACTGAAATAAATCCTTTACGATCAATTATCGCTTTTGATATTATTTCGCATAAAATTTCTGATGTTCCTCCCCCTATTTGTTTAGATTTTGAATCCCTCCAGATCCTATTAATAGGATATTCTTCTATAGGTCCATGCCCACCAAACATCTGGAAACAATCAAGTGTGACCCTATCACAAAGTTGAGTAGCTAAAAGTTTAGCCATTAAAGCTTCTTTAAATAAATAATCCCCTTTTTCAAATCTTTTATAAAGATTAATTAGAAACTGTCGGTTTAATTCAATCTCAGAAGCCATCTTTGCAATTCGATGTCTTAAAACTTGAAATTTTGCTAATGGATCTCCAAATACCTCACGCGCTTTAAGATATTTTAATATTTTTTCTAAAGCAAATTGAGAAGTCCCAAGTGAAATAGTGGCAATTGACAAACTCTCGTATATAGAATGTTCTATTAAATCAAATTCTTTGCCCTGATCCCCTAATAAATTTTCAACAGGGACTTTCACATTTTCAAAACTAATTTCAGTCATATCTGAAGTATGGGATCCTAATTTATTTGGTTTGATAAATTTTAGACCAGCACGATCTCTTTCAACTAAAATAATTCTAATCTCTTCTGATTTTGAATTTAGATCCGTTTTAACAGGCACTAAAATATAGTCGCTATTTGTAGAATTTGCAATGAAATTTTTAGATCCATTTATAATATAATTTTCTCCATTTTTTACAGCTGTTGTTTTGACGTTACTAGAATCAAAACCTATAAAAGGTTCGCCAAAAGCAATACTGCCAATTAAATCCCCTTTAATCCCAGGAACCAAATATTTTTGCTTTTGATTCTCATTTGCATTAGCATTTATATGCATTAGTGATAAGTAAAAGTGTGAAGCCATAGCAGCAGCAAATCCAGTCGGATTAACCCTAGATATTTCCTCAAGAATTATAACGGTATACCAAATTTCAGAATTACTCCCTCCATACTTTTGTTCAAACGCTAATCCAAAATACCCCATTTGACCAAATTTTTTATATATCTCTTTTGGAATTTTTCCTTCCTTTTTCCAATCATCAATGTTTGGAATAACTTCTTTATTTATGAATTTCCTTATCGAGCTTCTAAACAACTCTCGATGATCAAATCCCATTTGATAAAGTGGTCCAATGGGATTATAGAAAAAATTTTCAGATGAAGTACCCGTATCTTTTTCTTTTTCATATTCTACATCATCAATAACCATTTTAGATATTATCTCATGCATAATTTCTGATGTGCCAGCACCGATTGTTCCAGCCCTAACATCTCTATACATTCTTGCCATAGGATAATCCTCCATATATCCATAGCCTCCATAAAACTGTAAACATTGAGTTGCTACTTTTTCATGAAGCTCAGTACAAATTAACTTAGCCATTGAACACATCTTCACATCGTACATGCCACGCCCAAAAATACTACAACAATAGTAGCCAAAAGCTTTAAGGGCTTCAACTTCAGAGGAAAGTTGGGCGATGCGATGCCTTAGCACTTGAAAAGTGTCAAGTGTATTTCCAAAAGCTTTTCTCTCAGACATATATTCCATAGAAATTTCAATTGCATATTCCATAGATGAAACTGAAGAAGGAATAAAACATAATCTTTCTAGCTGCAATCCATTCATTAAATATTTAAAGCCAGAGCCCTCCTCCCCAATTAGATTATCAACCGGAACTTTTACACTGTCAAAACTTAATTCTGCAGTATCTGAACAATGCCATCCAAGCTTATTTAGTTTGTTCTTTTGAATTCCTTCAGAATTTAAATCTATTACTAATAGGCTAACTCCTTTTGATCCTTTATCTGGATCTGTTTTGACAACAGCAACTACAAAGTCCCCATAATAGGCATTTGTTATAAAGGTTTTGGATCCATCAACCACGTAATAATTCCCACTTTTAATTGCTTTGGTTTTAATTTTTTGTGTATCAGATCCTACGTCAGGTTCAGTTATCCCTATACAGCCTATTAATTCTCCTGTGGCTATTCCTGGCAGGTATTTTTCCTTAATGACTTCTGAACCATATTTAACTATGTATGGGCCGGCCATATACTGAGCGGCTTGTTGAGCAATTGTAAAACCTCCACAGTTTATTCTCCCTAGTTCCTCATTGAAAACAACATCAAAGAAAAAATCTAAATCACTGCCTCCATACTTTTTGGGATATGATAGTCCAAGATATCCCATAGCCCCCATTTTTTTCCATATCTCTCTGGGTATTCTCTTTTCTTTTTCCCATTCATCAATGTTAGGAACTACCTCCCTTTGAAAAAAATCCCTCAGGCTTGCTCTAAATAATTCATGCTCTTCTCTAAAATATTCCATTCACTTTAAATAAGTTTCTTTATCATATTAAATAACTGCATTCTATCACCTGATAAATGTTCAAGTCCATCCACCGGGATAGTGATGCCACTAATGTAAGAAGAAAGTGGCGAAGCAAGAAATATGACAGCATTGGCTATATCTTTTGGAGTTCCAAATCTATTCATCAGATTCTTTTTCTCAATTTCCTTAAAAAAAGATTTAAATACTTCTGGATAAGAATCCAAGCCAGAAGTAGCTATTATTCCTGGAGCAATAGCATTTACCCTTATTTTGTATTCAGCCCATTCTTGTCCTAACGTTTTGGTTAGGTTCTCAACACCTGCTCTAGCTGCTCCAGTATGAGCCATTCCTGGGAACCCTCTTAAGACATTTGCTGTTATGTTGACTATGTTCCCTTTGCTTTGGGGGATAAAAAATTTATTTGCACAAGAATGACTCATGTTGAATATTCCGTTTAAATTATTATTTATTACTGCAGCCCACCCTTTTTGAGACATTACCTCCGCAGGTGCAGGAAACTGCCCTCCAGCATTATTAATTAGAACATCAAGTTTACCAAATTTTTTATCTATCCAATTAATTAAATCTTCAATTGTTTCTGTTTTTCTAATATCACATACCCTATAATGACATTCACCATTATTTGATAGATTTTTTGATGATTTTTCTAAATTTGATTTATCTCTAGAAGTAATTATTACAAGTCCTCCAAGCTCAATGAAAAGCTCTGCAATTCCATAACCTATTCCAGTTCCCCCACCGGTAACTAAAATCACTTCCTCTTTAAATAATTCTTTAGAATACATTTTCAGATATTAAATCAAAAAAATTTTAATAATTAAAATATATAATAACTGCTAAATTAATCCAACATGATAAATTATCTAGCTTTAATTTAGATAATCAATTGACATTACTAAACTATCCTAAAGAAGAAAGAGCAACAATTGTTGCTCTTTCTATTCCCTTCACTGCACCCATAATGAATACTTTTCAGGGCACCAGATACTATATTAATTTTCTATTGGAAAGAATATGTTGCTGTTAAAACTGTTCTTCTTCCAATTACAGGCATTCCAGGCATTGCTCTATACTTCTCATCAAATAAATTAGTTGCTGATAAGTTTAGATTAACTCCATTATCAAACTTATATCCAAGATTAAGATCGATAAGATCTTTTTCCTGGACTGTACCACCATATTCTCCCTGATTTGATTCAAATGTATCATCGTGTTGATAAGTTATACTTCCAAACATTCCTTTACCTGTCCCGCCATACATAATTCCTCCTCTGTATTTGACCTTTGGAGTATTCAAGTAAGCTTCAAATGGAAGATCATCATCACCAACAGCCCAGTAATTTTGACTCAAATACGATCCATTTGCCCAAAGAGTAACTTTATCATTAAGATAATATTCTAAAGCTATGTCTGTACCCCAGTGACTCCTTACAGCATCACCAAATCTTCTATATCCTGCAGGTGAATGAACCATTCCATCTCCCTTAGGAGATTGAGCAGATTCAATGGCACCAAATATCGGAAATGCAGCACTTGCAGCATTCCAAAAGCTTGCTGCGCCTTCTGCGTCATTTCCTGTGGCACTACCATAAACTCCTCCGATCATGCCAGCTAATCCAGTAACAACTGTTGGTACAGTAGTTGCTACAGTACTAGCTAAAGAGGGAATTCCAGGTATATTACCAGCAGCCATCTGAGCGAAGTCTAAAGATAAAGCAGCAGCATTTGCTTGATATGCAGCTGTTGTTGCAGCAGTAACTGCAGCCGTAATTGGAGCTGTTAAACCAGCTGCTGCATCAGTTCCAACGGCGATAGCCATGTCAGATGTCATTTGAGCAGCATCAGCTATCAGCCAATAACTAGGACCTACAGCAGCAAACTGAGTAAATCCTTTTCTCTCATAGGTATAAAAATCTACTGAGACGCCTAATTTGTCTCCCCAAATTCCCTTATATCCGACTTCAAAAGAATTTTGATATTCTATCTTGGATTTTTCAGCGCCTGATAAAGCAGCGTTAAATGCTCTTGGCAAACGATTTTCTGCAGCTGCATTAGCTAAATCAAAAACATCATAGGCATAAAGTGATCCAGTCATCTGAGTTGCACCAGGGCCTGTGTAAGAATTAAGAAAATCATTAACAATCCCAAGAAAAGGCTGTAGAGCAGCAACTTGAGGATCAGGTGACATTGTTAATGGATTAATTCCACCTGCGATAAATTGATTGATTGCAACATTAGCAGCAGCACTAATAGCTTGATAAGGAACTGCTAGAGGTAATCCTGTCATACTAGTTGGGAAATCATTGTCTCCAGGCAATAATGTTGAGTCAATAAATCCATTTGGATTTATGGTTTGAACATCATTTTGACCACTTAACCATACATCAAATACAGCAGCTTGCACCGTAGAAACGGGGAAGTCAATATACTGTTGCAGGGAAGTTGGCCCAGTGGTAGCTATATTATAAGATGCTCTGAAAGTATTCTTCTCATCAGCCTTATACACTAAAGCAACCCTAGGAGAGAGTCCTCCCTCATCTATGAAATTAAATGTATCATATCTTACTGCATAATTTAAGTCAAGTTTATCAGTTAAAGCCGAAGTCCCTTGAACATAAGCTCCCATTATTGTATACTGGTCATCATCATCAAACCTTCCATAAAGAGTATAATCAGAATTCGTTTCCGTGTCCCTATAATCAGCCCCTATTGTAAAGTTTGTATTTAAAAAATCTGGAACATCAAAATTATACTGAATCTGAGCTTCCAAAGAATTTCTCGAAGCAACTTGTCTAAGACCTGTGTTGTATAAAAATGTAGGGTTCTCAGCTGTTCCACCATCATTTGCGTTGTAATAAGCCTGAGCAAAAAGTCCTCCAGATCGATATCTAGCTTGTGCCCACCAATCAGTTCCTTGAGTATAACCTGGTCCTTGAGAGTTAAAAAATAATCCTCCTCCATTTGCAATACCAGCAGCTAAAACAGCTGAAGTATTCGTATCGGGCCGATATTCAAGAGTGAAATTGGCAGATTGATTTTTAAATTCATTGATCATTGGGTTTCCATCACCATCTTGATCTAGGTCAGGCTGAGCTAAAAGTATTTGCCCGGGAGCAGTGTTATTAACCTGTTTGTTTTTTACTAATGGTTGAGAAACTGTTGTAGCAAGTGCAGCGATTCTACCAGCATCTTCAACTGGATCTAGTTGAAAATCATTACCTTTTCTAACGCTTGCATTTATCTTATATCCCAATGTTTTATCATCGTTAGCCCAAGCATGTCTTAGAGTGAATCCTTGAAGCTGCATGCTCCCAGCCATAAACTCAACCGTTGTTCCTGGATGGTCAATAGCGCTTTTTGATAAAAAGTGAACTACACCTGAAGTTACACCCGGTCCATACATAGCAGATCCAGATCCTCTCACAACCTCAATCCTATCAATATCAATATTAGAAAGACCTGATTGGAAAGTAAAAAAGGTTCCTGCGGCAGGTGTTACTAAATATCTATAGTCAAGGATAGGGAAAGTTGAAGTTCCAAAAACACCAGCACCAGCTCTCATCTCAATATTTAATGAATTAGCCGATTGTTGTTGTAGTTGAACTCCAGGGACATTCATTAAATTCCTAACTGGATCAACTGCAGTAACAGAATTTTCAATATCTCTTGAACTAACAATAGAAACAGATGCAGGTGCATCTAAAACTTTCTCTCTCTTTCTTGAAGCTGAAACTATTACAGCATCTAGATCATTTCCTCCAGGGGATAAAGAAACTGAAATCTCTTGATCTTCCGAAGTGACTTCAATAATTTGTGTTTGAAATCCTAAATAACTTATTTCTAGTTCTACAGGAAGTGACATAGATGTTGATATGGTAAAATTACCATCAAAATCTGTTGTAGTTCCAAAATTAGTTCCTGAAATCAAAATATTCACGCCCGGAAGCGCTTCCTGATCTCCTGTGGAGACAGAACCACTGATGGCGGTCTGCGCTAAAGCAAAATTAAAAAACAGCATAGATACAAATAGCAATGCTGTTTTAAGTAAAAATTTAGTTCTCATGTTTTAAAAAATTAATTAATATCTGGTTTGTTAAAGCAATATAGTACCTTTTATTTGATTTACATCTGTTTTATAGGGATAAAAGAGATTATTATCTCACAATTATTTTTGCAAAGATCCTATATAATTAGGGCCTTAGAGAGGGTCTTATCCAAAAATTACATTTTTTTCGTCATTATGCCAATCAAAGAAATTATTCGTGTATTTTTTATCAATCTCAGTTCTTTTAATTTTAAGAGTTGGAGTAGTCATTCCATTTTCAACATTCCAATCCTCATTGAGAACAATCAAAGTTGATATCTTTTTGTAACTATCAAGAGGCTCATTAACTTTTAAGAGTAAAGTTCTTAATTCTTCTTCCAATAGGGATTGTTCTTTTCCTTTACCAATATCAGATAAAGTTGCTAAACAAATTGGCTGAGGAAGGCCTATTCCGGCAACACAAACTTGTTCAAAATCTGATATTTCTCCAAAATAATGCTCCAATAGTAGGGGTTCAATAAACTTCCCCTTTGATGTTTTGAATGTATCTTTGACTCTGCCGGTAATAAAGAGAAACCCTTCTTCATCCATATATCCTTGATCACCCGTATGAAGCCATCCATCTACTATTGTGTTTTCAGTTGTCTTTTTATCTTTATAATAACCATCCATTAAAAATGGTCCTCGCATTAAAATTTCTCCATTTTTGGGATCAATCTTTAATTCAACTCCTGTTTGAGCTAGGCCAACAGAGCCAGGTTTGTTAGTTATTTTCCCATCTAGTTGAGTTGTTATAGCACAATTTTCAGTCATTCCATAACCATTGGTTATATCAATCCCTATTTTTCTAAACCAAACCCTTTGACTCTCTTGCATTGGGGCAGCTCCCGATACTTTCGCCCTAGCTCTACTAAGTCCTAGAGCTTTCTTGAATTTCTTTTTTAAAAGACCAGAAATTAGGGGAATACGTAATAAAGTACTGAGCTTTTTCTGTGGTAATTTCCCGAGTATACCAAGCTGAAATTTAGTCCATATTCTAGGTACAGCAAAAAATACTGTGGGTTGAGTTACTTGAAGATTCTGGGCAAAAGTTTCTAGGGATTCAGTAAATGAAATAGTTCCGCCAAATCTAAAGCAAGTATGCTCAACTACAATCCTTTCGGCAATGTGATTTAAGGGTAGATAAGAAAAGAAGTGATTGTCTCCGTCAAAATTTATTTTAAGAGGGTTTGAATCTTGAGTAAGAACCTTTGTTTCATCATTCGCTCCATAGGATAGAACTACGCCTTTAGGTGTCCCGGTAGTTCCAGAGGTGAAAATTATTGTCCAAGGATCCTTTAAGTTGGGGACGTGTACTTGTTTGGTTGGTTCAAATTTATCTATGAAATTAAACCACTGATGACCTTCACTCACCTTCGAATTTCCTTCATATTGAGGGAAAGCTATGATTGGCATTTCTTTTGGAACACCTTTCTTCATTTCATCCCAAATCTCCATCTTTCCGACAAAAAGGGCATCAACATCGCCCAGGTTCAATAACTCTTTTATCTCTTTTGATCCTAAAGTTGGAAAAAAAGGAACTGAAATATAACCTGCCATTAAAATTGCTAAATCAGCAATGATCCATTCTCTACAATTTTTAGAGACTAATCCTATATGGGCATTTTCTCGAAGCCCAAGTGATCTTAGGCCATTGGCCAATTTCCTTGCCATGTTGCCTACTTCACCCCATGTGTAAACTTCCCATTTTTCTCCGAATGGCTGTTTTAAAAAAGGCTTATCTTTTAATTTTTCTTCCCATTTATAAAATTTAAAGTCAAACTTTTCTGAATTTTTCATCTTAGTATCTTTTTTGTTTGGCATGCAAATGGCAAATAATATACCAAGAGCATATAGTAAATATAAGTTTTTATGTTTAAGATTCACAAAAAGGATAATTAATTGATTTATACTGCTGTAAAGAATTGTTAATGTATAATGGGATAATTATTATCTTTCAAAAAATTAAAATTCATTATCAATGAAAGAAGTCTTTTATAACATCATAAAATATTTCTTTTACTTCACTGCTCGACTCTATTTTAAAAGAGTAAAAGTTTATGGTTTAAATAATATCCCAAAAGACGGTGGAGTTTTATTTTCTCCAAATCATCAAGGAGCTTTACTAGATCCTTTATTAGTAGGATCAAATATTTATAGACCTGTTACCTCATTAACTAGAAGCGATGTTTTTGGTGGGCCTTTTCAGTGGTTTATGGATGCTCTTAGAATGCTTCCTGTTTATAGAATTAGAAATGGATATGCAAATCTTAAAAAAAATGATAAAATATTTGAAAAATGCAGAGAAATTTTAGGAAATGGAGAATGCATTATGATGTTTTCAGAAGCAGCACATCATAACGAATACTTCCTTCAAAGGCTTTCAAAAGGCAGCAGTAGATTAGCGTTTGAAGCTCAAATTGAATCTCCTGAATCACTCATTTACATTGTCCCTGTAGGTATAAATTATGGTCATCATCAAATTGCTTGGTCTGATTTGCATTTAGTTTATGGAAAACCCATAAATGTAAAGGAATTTTTAAATGACAATAATTCGGATGTAGAAAATATTAATCTTTTAAGGGAGGGCCTTGAGGAAAAAATGAAACAGTGTATTTGGATTCCCGATAAAAATGATCAATATTTTGAAAAGAAGAAAATGATCATTCCTAAAAATACTAAGCTAGAGTTTAATGAATTAAAAGAAGGAATTGAAAAAGGATCATTAAAAACAGAAGGATTTGGACAAAAAATTTTCTCGAATAACCCTAGGTTGTTAGAAATACTAATTTTGCTTTTTTCAATTCCAAATTTTCTGCCTTTACTAGTAATAAAAAATGTCATTTCTAAATTCAAGGATATTGTTTTTTATAGCTCTGTTAAAATTTGTCTAGGGCCAATTATATTTCCACTTTGGTGGCTTAGTTTAGGATATCTAACATATGGTATATATGGGGGAAATCTTGACTTCCTCAAGTTTGTTGTTTTGGTAGAAGCACTAATGATATTATCTCTTTATATTAGACAATATCTATTATTCTGTAGAAAACAATAAATATTTTCTATAGTTATCTTTTTTTAGACTTTTATTTTGGCAAAAAATAATTGTTTTAACTCTAATAATAGAAATAATATATTAAAATATTTTTTGTATATTAAAAAGCTATTATATTCGTTTGGTTTTTTAATTATTACATTTGAATCTTGGAAAAATAATTAATTTGGATGTAATAATAATAGGAGCTGGTCCAATTGGAATAGCTTGTGGAATTGAAGCTAAAGGAAGAGGTCTTAAGTATCTAGTTATAGACAAAGGACCTCTTGTCAATTCTCTTTACAGGTACCCCCTAAATATGACATTTTTCTCAACTGCAGAAAAACTTGAAATTGGAGGTGTCCCCTTTATTTCACATGGTAATAAACCAACAAGAACAGAAGCTCTAGAGTATTATAGAAGAGTAGTAAAACAGTGGGGAATAAATCTGGAATTATATACTCCTGTTGAAGCTATAAAAAAAGCAGGTGATCATTTTGAAGTCATCACAAAAGGAGATAGATATAAATCTAAAAACATAGTGATTGCA
>Ga0163108_10001243_pt1 | contig 18727 bp, 18 predicted proteins | sample Fk1155metaG_FD_109644 | JGI IMG/M metagenome (GOLD analysis project Ga0163108, IMG submission 109644) | Marine microbial communities from the Central Pacific Ocean - Fk160115 155m metaG | ecosystem: Environmental > Aquatic > Marine > Oceanic > Photic zone | place: The Central Pacific Ocean...
CCCTTGGGGCCGTAGAGCTTGTGAGCCGAGAGGCTGAGCAGATCGATCGACAGGTCATGACAATCGACCGGGACCCGGCCGACTGCCTGCACCGCGTCGGTATGAAACAGGACATTTCGCTCGCGGCACACCCCGGCGATCTCGGCCACCGGGTTGATCGTGCCCACCTCGTTGTTGGCCCAGATGGTCGAAACGAGTGCCGTTTCGGGTTCGATCGCCGCCATCACGTCACCGGGATCGATGCGGGCGGTGGCATCGACAGCGACACGGGCGACCCGGAAACCGTCGCGTTGCAGTCGATCGGCCGGGTCCAGGACCGAGGGATGTTCGACACTCGAGGTGACCAGGTGGTTCCGGTCACCGGTCACCGCCAGTACCCCCTTGAGCGCCAGGTTATTCGCCTCGGTCGCCCCGCTGGTAAAGATCACTTCCGCGGGGTCCGCCCCGACGAGTTCGGCAACCTGCTGGCGGGCGATTGCCACGGCCTCGGCCGCGTCGTGACCATGGGCATGGTTACTGGCGGCGTTGCCGTACCGCTCGGTGAAGAACGGCAACATCGCTTCGACCACCCGCGGGTCGGTTTGCGTGGTGGCGTGGTTGTCGAGGTAGTGGATCGAGGATGACATCGGCATTGCACCTCCACGATCGGCTGTCCGGTTCAGGACGATTCGGGGAGGTCGGTCTTGATCGACAGGTCTCGCAATTGCCGGTCATCAACGGGCGAGGGAGCCCCACTGAGCAGGTCGGCGGCCTTTTGTGTCTTGGGGAACGCGATCACGTCCCGGATGTTGTCGTGGCCGGCAAACAGCATCACCCAGCGATCCAGTCCCAGGGCGACGCCCCCGTGCGGCGGGGCCCCGTAACGCAGTGCCTCGAGCAGGAAACCAAACCGCATCTCTGCTTCCTCCGACTGGATGCCCATCAAGTCGAAGACATCCTGCTGGATCGATGCATCGTGGATTCGAATGCTGCCGCTTCCGGCCTCGTAGCCGTTGCAGATCAGGTCGTAGGACTGGGCCCGGACCGCCCCGGGGTCGGTCTTCAACAGTGGCACGTCCTCGGCAACCGGTTGACAGAACGGATGGTGCTCGGCGTCCCAGCGATCCTCTTCCTCGTTGTACGTGACCAGTGGAAAGTCGATCACCCAGGCGATATTCAGTTCGCTGGGATCATACAGTTGCAGTTCTCGTCCCAGGCGGTTGCGGAGCGCGGCCAGCGCCTGGGAGGTCACCGCGGCGGTGTCGGCGACAAAGAACAGCAGGTCGCCCGGATCAGCCGACAGGGCCTCGATGATCTCACGGTGATGCTGATCGTCGAGGAACTTGGCGATGGGAGAATCGAGAACATTCTCGCCGACGCGAAAGAACGCCAGGCCCTTCGCACCGTAGTCGCCCACGAAGGCGGTCAGCTCGTCGATCATTTTGCGGCTGTATTTCTCCGCCGCACCCCGGGCGTTGAGTCCGCGAACACGACCACCCGCCTCGATCGTGTTCTTGAAGACACCGAACCCGCATGCCCCAGCGATCGATTCGATGTCGACCAGTTCCATGTCAAATCTCAGGTCCGGCTTGTCACTGCCAAACCTTTCCATGACCTCCTCGTGAGTGAGGCGAGGCAGTGGCAAGGCGAGTTCCTCGTCTCGGAGTTCGCGGACGAGATGAGCCATCAGGCCATCGATGACATCAAGAATGTCGTCGCGCTGAACAAATGCCATTTCGACATCGATCTGGGTGAATTCCGGTTGCCGGTCGGCTCGCAGGTCTTCGTCCCGAAAACAACGGGCGATCTGCATGTAGCGGTCATAGCCGGCGATCATCAGAATCTGTTTATAGATCTGGGGACTCTGGGGCAGCGCGAAGAAACTGCCGGGATGGACACGACTGGGAACCAGGTAGTCGCGTGCGCCCTCGGGAGTGCTGCGACCCAATATTGGAGTTTCGATATCAAGGAAACCGTGCTCGTCGAAGTAGTTGCGAGTGGCCTTGGTCAGCGCGTGCCGCAACACCATGCTCTGCTGGACGGCCGCGCGACGCAGGTCGAGAAACCGGTGCTTGAGCCGGAGTTCCTCGTTGGGCAGGTCGGTTGTCGACGGTTCAAACGGGGGCGTCTTACTCTTGCTCAGCAGGTCCAACCGCACCGCCTTGATCTCGATCTCACCGGTGGCGAGTCTTGGGTTGATGTTCTCGGACCGGCTGATCACCTCTCCCTCAACCAGCACCACGTCCTCGCTGCGCAAGCCCCGGGCGACCGACTGCATCTGGTCATCGTGCGAGAGGTTGAAGACGACCTGGGTCAGGCCGTAGCGGTCGCGGAGGTCGATGAAGACCAGCCCCCGGTGGTCGCGGTAATTCTGGACCCAGCCCCCCAGGGTCACCGACTGACCGATGTGCTCGGAACGCAACTCGCCGCAGGTGTGGGTACGCAGCATGGTGAAGTCGCAGGATTGTGGAGGGAAAGTTCTGGAGCCATCCCGGCCCTTATCAAGACGCCGACCGGGCACAAGATCAGCATTATAGAGGCTCTCGCCGGTCCGGCGAAGGGAGTCAGCGGTTGCCCGCTGGCGGGAACAACCTCCCCCGCTGAACATGTCTCTTGCGACTAGTCGAAGAGCCGGGTGAGAGCCTTGCCGAGTCCGTCGGCCAGTGCGGTCAGTGGTTTGGTGACCACCTCGAGGACTTTTCGAGACTTACCGGGTTGGGCCTTGCCTGGAGCATCGCTCTTTGAGGCTCCGGTGAAACCGTCGCCGGAGAGCTTGAGGTAGTCGAGGTAGGTGGCGGCCACCTTGCCCTGCGCGGTATTGCCGGCGTGGATGAAGAGACCGTATCGCAGTCGGACCTTGCCACCGGGCACCAGGATCAGCGGCTTGGCCGGTTGAGCCGCCCGGGTGTAGGCCCGTTCACCGAACGGGTTGATCGTGAACAGGCCGTAGTTGCGGACGTGGTAGCGTGAACGCCGGAAGTTCAACGGGTGATCGAACAACGCCATCCCCACGGTCTTGCCATTGACGGTGCCGTGGTAGTCGATCCAGTTGCTGACCTTGCCCCAGCAGTTGTTCGACCCGGACAGGCCGTCGGCATTTGCCACCTTGCCGCCCTGTTTTTCGCGGAGCTCGTTTCGCATGCGAATGCCGAAAAGCCCCTCCTTGGTGTCGCCGAAGGTGACCTGGGCCTTCTGGGCCTGAAAGGTGATGTCGTAGGAGAACAGCCGATTGGCGAAGATGCTGATCCGGGTGGTTTCGACGATGATCGGCTTGCCGTCGTTGCCGAGCCAGTCGTTGGTGACGGTCATCACGGCGGGATTTCCCGCCGCCCGGTCAAGCGTGATCTTCCGGTTGGCGATCTTGCCCTTCTCGGCCCAGAACTTCACCTCGTTGATCTCGTCGACGGCCACCCAGACGCCCTTGTGGTGCGGGTGATCCTCCTGGTGTTCGAGGGCGCGGGTGACGATTGTTCCCGACGGGCCACGGACGGGCAGGAAGAACGGTTTGGGCAGCTTGCGGCTGGTGTTGTAGACGGCGAATGGTTTGTCACCGATCGTGACATTGACAGCGTCGGTGCCACGGCTGAGCTTCACGCTCGTGTCGGCGGCTCCTGTATTGCTGACCGGGAGAAAAGTGATCAGGGCGGCAATGATGGAGACAGGCATCTTCACGGTGGTGTCCTCGAGGGATTCATTTCAAGGGTCATTGTGCCGCCGAGAGCTGGTGAGGTCGAGTCAAACGGAGAAAACTCTCGGCGTCATTCGGTTCCGCAGCCGCCGGGGACTCTTGAATAACGCATCGAGATTGGTACGGTTGGGGAAATTTGTCCCCAGCGAGGGGACGTCCATCATTGGGACAACCGCTTGCCGTGCCACGCCGAGACGACATCAAGAAGATCCTGATCATCGGGTCCGGGCCGATTGTAATTGGCCAGGCCTGCGAGTTCGATTATTCGGGCGCGCAGGCCTGCAAGGCCTTGCGAGAAGAAGGCTACGAGGTGACTCTGGTCAACTCGAACCCCGCCACGATCATGACCGATCCGGAAATGGCCGACCGGACTTATGTCGAGCCGATCACCTGGCAGTACGTCCAGAAGATCATCGAGACCGAGCGGCCCGACGCGGTGTTGCCTACCCTGGGCGGACAGACCGGTCTGAATGTCGCCATGGACCTGGTCCGCCGGGGCGTACTCGACCAGCTCGATGTCGAGTTGATCGGGGCGACCGAACAGGTGATTGCCAAGGCCGAGGAGCGGGAGAGTTTCAAGACGGCGATGGAGTCGATTGGTCTGGAAGTTCCTCGCAGCCACGTCGTCCACGATCTCGACGAAGCCCGCCAGGCACTTCGCGAGATCGGATTGCCGATCGTCATCCGACCCAGCTACACGCTGGGTGGGTCCGGGGGCAGCATTGCCTACAACCGCGACGAGTTCGAAGAAAAGGTTCGCCGTGGCCTGGAACTCTCGCCGGTCAGCGAGGTGTTGCTCGAGGAGTCGGTGATCGGGTGGAAGGAATTCGAAATGGAGGTGATGCGAGACGTTGCCGACAACGTCGTGATCATCTGCTCGATCGAGAACTTCGACCCGATGGGAGTTCACACCGGCGACTCGATCACGGTTGCTCCCGCACAGACCCTCACCGATAAGGAATACCAGCGGATGCGGGACGCGACGATCGCCTGCATCCGCGAGATTGGTGTCGAGACGGGGGGATCAAACGTTCAGTTTGCCGTCGATCCCGGAAGCGGGCGGATGGTGATCATCGAGATGAATCCTCGCGTCAGCCGTTCGAGTGCCCTGGCGAGCAAGGCGACCGGATTTCCCATCGCCAAGATTGCCGCCAAGCTGGCCGTCGGCTATCGGCTCGACGAGATCGCCAACGACATCACGCAAAAGACGCCTGCCTGCTTCGAGCCGACGATCGACTACGTCGTCACCAAGGTGCCCCGCTGGACGTTCGAGAAGTTCCCCGACGCCGATCCCGAGTTGACCGTCCAGATGAAGTCGGTTGGTGAGACGATGGCGATCGGTCGGACGTTTCGCGAGTCACTGCAAAAGGCCCTGCGGGGCCTGGAGATCGGGCACTTCGGACTCGGCGGAGGCAAGAAAGATCTGTGGGGCACCGACAATCAGCCGACTCCCGATCAGATTCAGCAGAAACTCTCGATCGCCAACGACGAACGTGTCTTCTATCTCCGGTTTGCCTTCCTGGACGGGATGCCGCTGGACCAGGCCCAGGAGTTGACCGGCATCGATCCGTGGTTCCTCTACCAGATCCGGCAGTTGGTGGAACTGGAAGTCGAGTTGAAGTCGGTGGGACGGTTGGCCGACGTTTCAGTCGAGCTGTTACGACGGACGAAGCGGGACGGGTTTTCCGACCAACAACTCGCCTACTGGTGGGATGCGACCGAGGGCGAGGTGAGGAATTTCCGTCTTGGCCACGGCATTGCGGCCACCTTCAAGCAGGTGGATACCTGCGCGGCAGAATTCGAAGCCTACACCCCCTACTTCTACTCGACCTACGAAGACGAGGACGAGACGCCCGGGAATCCGGACGGGCACCGCCGGATCATGATTCTTGGTGGAGGCCCGAACCGGATCGGGCAGGGAATCGAGTTCGATTACTGTTGCTGCCAGGCGTCGTTTGCCCTGCGGGACCTGGGAATCGAGAGCATCATGGTCAACTCGAACCCCGAAACCGTCTCGACTGACTACGATACCTCGGATCTGCTGTTCTTCGAGCCGTTGACGACAGAGGACGTGCTGAATATCTGTGATCGGCTCAAGCCCGACGGGGTGATCGTGCAGTTCGGCGGCCAGACCCCGTTGAATCTTGCCCGGGGACTCGAGGCGGCCGGGGTGACGATCATCGGCACCAGCACCGACATGATCGATGCCGCCGAGGATCGGGAGCGGTTCCAGGCGATCCTGCGACAGGTCGATCTGCGGCAGCCGCCAAACGGGATTGCGACCGAGGTCGAGGAGGCCCGGGCCGTGGCCGAACGGGTCAGCTACCCGATTCTCGTTCGCCCCAGTTACGTGCTCGGTGGCCGGGGGATGGAAATCTGTTACGACGAGACGTCGTTGGTGAAGTACATGGGCGAGGCGGTCGAAGCGTCGCCGGATCACCCGGTGCTGATCGACAAGTTTCTCGAGGACGCAATCGAGGTCGATGTCGATGCGATCTGCGACGGACAGATCACGCTCATCGGTGGCGTGATGGAACACATCGAGGAGGCCGGGGTCCACTCGGGAGATTCGGCGTGCGCCCTGCCACCGTTTTCGCTGTCGTCACAGATGATCGAGGAGATCAAGCAGTCGGCCCGGCGGTTGGCCGAGGTGCTGGAGGTTCGCGGGCTGATGAACATCCAGTTCGCCGTCAAGGACGACACCTTGTACGTACTCGAGGTCAACCCTCGCGCGAGCAGGACCGTGCCGTTTGTATCGAAGGCCACCGGTCTCTCGTTGGCCCGGTTGGCAGCCAAGGTGATGAACGGGGTCACGCTTGGCGAACTGGGCGCGACCACCGAGGTCGTGCCATCACACACATCGGTCAAGGAAAGCGTTTTCCCGTTCAACCGCTTCGCCGGCGTCGACATCATCCTCGGTCCGGAAATGCGATCGACGGGCGAGGTGATGGGGATTGACGAGTCGTTCCCGCTGGCTTTTGCCAAGAGCCAGATCGCGGCTGGAAACGATTTGCCTCGCGACGGGCAGGTGTTCATCAGCATGGCCAGCCCGCACAAGAAATTGATGATCGAGCCGGCGCGACGATTGACCGCGATGGGTTTCCAGTTGGTCGGGACCGTCGGAACGGCCTCGGTGTTGGAAGAAGCCGGGGTGGAGATTGGTACGATCAAGAAGTTGGCCCAGGGACGACCCAACCTGCTGGACCACCTGGCCAACGGCGAAATCCAGTTCATTTTCAACACCCCCAGTGGCAAAGGGGCACGGACCGACGAAGGAAAGATCCGTGCCGCTGCAGTCGCTCACGGTGTTCCCTGCGTCACAACCGTGCCCGGTTGCCTGGCGGTGGTCCGAGCTCTGGAGGCGATGGTCGAAAGCCCGATGCCCAACGTGCGGCCGCTGCAGGACTGGACGCAGACGATCACCGCGGAGTTGACCCGAGGGAACAGCTAGACCAGCAACCGCTAGATTCCCAGCGTTTCGCGCAGCCGCTGCATCATGTCGTGGTTGTCCGTTGGGCCGGTTGCGAAGTGATCGACCAGGGGAATCTCCCGCTCGGCTGACAGGCCGCGAACCTGTTCGATGTAGGCCGGCAGGTCGACGAAGTGGGCATTCTCGGTTGATGCCGCGAATTCCTCCCGATCCGGAACCGGGGGGGTGTGCAGTATGACCATCGCTCCGAGTGACTCGAGTCGACCGATCAGCGTGTCGAGGTGCTCGACAAACCGGCCCCGGCCCTCAGGACCGTCGGCCGAGTTGATCGGGCCGATCAGTACGTGGACGACATCGGGATGGAAACGGACAATCTGCCAATCGAGATTGTTGACCAGCGACTCGATTCGACCTCCCGGCACCATCGCGTTCACGACAACGTCGAGAGGACGGCGAAGCGTGTCACGCAACTCCGCGGCAAAGTGATCTGGAAAAACGGCATCGGCGGGACCATCGCCGCAAAAGACCCAGGTCGCCGGGCGACTTCTCGAAGCCAGGCGGCGGATTTTCGAGTGCGTGTCGGGAACCCGGTGTTCATCCTTGAGCGGGTCAAATGTTCTCAACAACGGGATGCCACCATCGTTTTCGGTTGCCGGCGCAACTTCGGTCTCCGGTGTTTCGGTACTCGGGGCCGGTTCATCATCCTGTGAGCGGGTGAGATCGGGCTTCTCGGCGGCGGGAGCATGCGAGTGCATTGCCGCCAATCGGCGGCGGGCACGTGAACTGCTCGACAGTGGATAGGAGGAACGTGATGGCATGGCGATGAAAACAGTGGACCGGTACGGGAACTGCCCTTCCACATCATAGCCTGCATTCTCGGGTTCAGTCAGATGTTGAACCAACGAAAATGATGGAGGAATGCCGACATATAGCGAAGAGGCTCGTGACAACTGGAAAGGACTGGGTGCGATGGCGATGCGGTTTGCCGGTGCCAAGGGGTTGGATGAGCGGCGTCGCCGGCGGTTGGCCGTGGATCAGGGAGAAGACGATATGACGGACGAGTTGACTGATGTTGACGGTGTTGCCGAAGAATCGAAGCAGTCTCCTCTCCCCAAGCTCAGTCTCCGCTCGGTCGTGCCCCGGTCGGGCTGGGCTGTTGCTGCCTGGTCGTTGTTGATCCTGGGCCTGACTGGCACGGTGATTGCCGCGGCGTGGTACGAGCAGGCCGGGGTTGGCCTGCTCGGCGGTGCCTACGCCCGCTTGCTGGGTCTCGAATCCATCCGGGTCGGAACGTGGGTTGCCAGTGGGCTCCTGGTGTTCGCTGCCCAACTGTCACTGGTAATCGGCTGGGTCCGTGGCCATTGCCTGACCGACTTCGACGGCCGATACCGGGCCTGGACCCGTGTCGGTCTCAGTTGGCTGGTCATCGGCGCGGTCGTGGGCACCGGTGCCCACGAATCACTCGCGGACTTTCTGATCACCCGATTTGGCTTCGAGGGGATCTGGCAACGCGAGATTCTCGCGTGGCTGATGCCATTGGCCGCCCTGGTGGCCAGCGTGGCCTGGGTCATGAACGGTGAGTTGAAGACCAACTGGTCGGCCCGGTTCATGCTGTGGACGTCGGCCCTGGTCGCCGCCGGGGGCTTGGCTTTGACCCTCGAGCCGGCGTTGATCAAGGAGGATATCCTAAAGCAGGTGCCTCGCGCGGTCCACCTGTTGAAACTGGCAGCACTCGTCTTGTCCCCGGCGCTGTTGGTCGTGGCGATGCTGGTCTTCTTGAGACACGTCGTTCACGTCTCTCCCGAACCCGCCCCACGACGTCGCTGGCGAAAGACAAAGTCTCGGTCGACCGAGATGGCTGACGAACTGGTGGAAAGCGAGGAGGCGTACGCTCCAGAGGACGGGGAGGCGTACGCTGAAGAGGAAGAGGAAGAGGAAGAGACGGTGTACGCCGAGGAATACGCTGAAGAGGAACAGGAGCAGGAGCAGGAGCAGGAGCAGGAGCAGGAAGAAGAAGATGCGTATTCCAGCTACGGGGATGACGCGCAGGACGAGCACGAGTACCGGTTTGACGAATCCGAGCAGGGCGGTGGGTTTCCCGATCCGCAGGCGCTGAAGGGGCTGAGCAAGCGTGAACGGCGTCGCTTGAGGAAACAGTGGCGTAATGAGCAGCGCGAATCGAGGAGCTAGTCTCCGACGGCGGACTCAGAGGATGAAGCGGCTGAGATCCTCGTCCTTGGTGATTTCCTCGAGGGCTGTCATCACGAATTCCCGGTCGATCGTCAATTTCCCGCGTCCTTCCTCGGGTGCTTCGTAGCTGACTGTTTCCAGCAGTCGTTCGAGGATCGTGTGCAGTCGGCGGGCGCCGATGTTCTGGGTCGATTGGTTGACCTGGTAGGCGATGTCGGCGATCGCCTCGATTCCGTCGTCGGCGAAGACCAGCTTGACGCCATCCGAGTCGAGCAGGGCCTGGTACTGGCGGGTCAGGCTGCTGGAGGGTTCGGTCAGAATGCGAACAAAGTCATCTCGTCCGAGGTCGTCGAGTTCGACCCGGATCGGGAATCGCCCCTGGAGCTCGGGCATCAGGTCACTCGGCCGCGACCGGTGGAAAGCACCGGCGGCGATGAACAGGATGTGTTCGGTGTTGATCGATCCGTTGCGGGTCTGCACCGTTGTTCCTTCGATGATCGGCAAGAGATCGCGCTGAACGCCCTGGCGGCTGACGTCGGCGCCTCGCGACGACTCGTCCGATCCACAGATCTTGTCGACTTCGTCGAGAAAGACGATGCCGCTGTCGGCAGCCAGTCGGACGGCTTCCTCGGAGACCGCGTCCTCATCGACGAGTCCCTCGGTTTCCTGTTCGATCAGTACCCGCCGGGCGTCGTGGACCGACATCTCGCGCTGATTGCTCTGCCGGGGCATCAGCCGTTCGAACATGTTCTGCACGTCGACGTCCATTTGTTCAAGCCCCATGCTCGAGAAGACCTGGACGGGAGTCTGCCGCTGCTCGATAAACAACTCGACAGATCGGTCTTCGAGTTCTCCCGCGGCGAGCATCGCGCGAAATTTCTCCCGGGTCCGTTCGTGGCGCTGGACGGCCTGGTCCTCCTGCTGATCGTCGTCGGGTGCCCACTCGGGTTCCGGGACCAACAGGTCCAGCAATCGCTCCTCGGCGCGCGTCCGGGCCTCCTCCTGGACCTCGTCGCGCTTGAGTTCCTTGACCATATGGATTGCGGCATCGACCAGGTCGCGGATCATGCTCTCGACGTCGCGCCCGTAGTAGCCGACCTCGGTGTATTTCGAGGCCTCGACCTTCACGAACGGGGCCCCGGTCAGGTGGGCGAGCCGACGGGTGATCTCGGTCTTGCCGACACCGGTGGGTCCGATCATCAGGATGTTCTTTGGCGTGACATCGCGGCGGAGATCATCGGGCAGTTGCTTCCATCGCCAGCGATTCCGCAGGGCGATGGCCACCGATCGCTTGGCGGCGTCCTGACCGATGATGTGTCGGTCGAGTTCCTTGACGATTTGCCGCGGTGTCAGTTCCCGCACGCCAGTTCCTCCACGACGATCGAATCGTTGGTGTAGACATCGATTTCCGAGGCAATTCCCAGCGCGGTGCGAACGATCTCGGCGGTCTCCAGATCACTGTGTGCCACCAGGGCCCGTGCCGCGGCGACGGCGAACTGGCCGCCGGAGCCGATGCCAAGAATGCCGTCAGCAGGTTGAACGACGTCGCCGTTTCCGGTCACCAGCAGGCTGTCGGTTTCGCCGATCACGATCATCATTGCCTCGAGCCGGCGGAGGACCCGGTCGGTTCTCCAGTCCCGTGCCAGCTCGGTGGCAGCGCGCGGGATGTTGCCGGGGAAGTCCTTGAGCTTGGATTCGAACCGCTCCAGCAATGCGAAGGCATCGGCCGTGCTGCCGGCAAATCCGACCAGAACCTGGCCATCGAGCAGCGGTCGGATCTTGCGGGTGTCGGATTTGAGGATCGTGTCACCGTGGGTCACCTGGCCGTCGCCACCGATCGCCACGCGATCGCCATGGCGAACCGACAGGATCGTCGTCGAATGCGACTTGGGCATAAGCAGACCACAGCAGGGTTGAAAGGAGCGGGAGACGTGTCAGTCGAGACGATCTTCAACCGTACCAGCAGCGCCATGGACCGACAAGCACCGCAGCCGACCGTCGCAATTCGCTGTTGCCGGCGGAAAAGCTCCCCGCTTAGAATCAACGCTCGACGCGGGCGAACTGGATGAGAGGGGAGATTTCAGGGATGACTGATTGCACGCGGCGGATGGCGCTTGGCGGGTTGCTGGGCACGATGGCTGGGCTGGTGGGGTGTGACCGGGACGGCGGTTTCGGGTTCTGGGGCACCACTGACAACCCGAGCCTGCAGGCCGGCAGTTTCCTGGGTCAGCCGCCGCCGTCGATCGAATCCGGCGGAACCTGGCTGAATGTCGAATCGCCGCTGTCGGCAAAGAAAATGGCGGGAAAGGTGATCTGGCTGGAATTCAGCTTTCTTCACTGAGGCGGCTGCCGCGCGATGGAGCCCCACCTGGTCAGGTGGCACACGAAGTGGTCCAATCAGGGCCTGGTGATCATCGAGATCGACAACGGCGCCATCGACTCGCTCGACGCGGTCGAAAAGCATGTGGCCCGGGCAGGGATTCCCTTTGCGGTGCTGCACGACGCGGGGGGTGAGGTCTGCGACAGGTTCCGGGTCGAGGCTTATCCGGCGGCCTACCTGCTGGACGGGACCGGACGGGTCATCTGGGAAGGTCACCCGTTGGATCCCGACGCCGTGGAGCAGCGGATCGAGGCGGCAGTTACCGGTTAGGCCTGTTGTTGATCGACGATCTTGCCGTCACGAAGCCTCAGAACCTGGTCACCGGATTCGATGTAACTCTCATCGTGAGTGACCAGGACGACCGTGGTGCCGTGGTCGGTATTCAGGTTTCGCAGGCAACCGATCACCTCGCCACCGGTTGAATGATCCAGTTCGCCGGTCGGCTCGTCGGCCAGTACCAGCTGAGGTTGTTTCAACAACGCCCGGGCGATCGCCACCCGCTGCTGTTCACCCCCGGAGAGTTCATGAGGGCGGTGTCGTTTGCGATTGTCCAGTCCGACCCGATCGAGCAATTCCTCGGCCTGCCTGCGCAACCCGGGTTTGACTCCCACCGGCAGAAAAGGGACGAGCACGTTGTCGAGTGCCGTCAGATTTCCCAGCAGGTTGAAGCTCTGGAAAATGAATCCCACCTCGTTACGGCGGAACTGATCCTTTTCGCTGAGCGTCATTTTCTCGATCTGCCGTCCATCGACTTCGATCGATCCCCGGCTTGGTTGGTCAAGTGCGCCCAGCAGGTACAGCAGGGTGCTCTTGCCGCTTCCGGAAGGCCCGAGAACGAACTGGAAACTCCCACGAGCGACATCGGCGGTCACACCGCGAAGGGCCTGAACCGTCGTCGTTCCCAGTGTGAATTCTCGGGCGACATCCTTGATCCGGATCAATGGCGTGCAGGCGGACATATCAGATCCCGGCGGCTAACCGCGGCGAATGGCTTCCATCGGCGAGAGTTTCATGGCCCAGGTGGCCGGGTACAGTCCCCCCGAGATTCCCAGGAACGTGCTGAAGAAGAAACTGAAGATCAGCAGTGACGGGCTGGCGTACAACTGGAGCCGATCGGGCCAGGTGCTGTTGACGATCGACGTGCCGGCCAGCCCCAGCAGACAACCGATGATTCCTCCAGTCACCCCCAGCACCGCGCTCTCACAGGTGATCAACAACATCACGTCCCGTCGGTTCCAGCCGTTCGCCTTGAGAATGCCGAACTCGACAATTCTCTCCGTCACGCTCATCAGCATGGTATTGATGATCGAGAGCACCGCGATCACGACCCCGATACCGGTCATTACCGACAGGAACAGGTTGAGATCGGCACTGAACTCCTTGAACCTCTCGCCCCAGTCGCTGGCCGTGCGGACCTCGATCGGTTCGGCTTCCGGATCGTTGTGTACCGGAGGGCTGGTCAGCGGGTCCCCGCGGGCACTCAGCCAGTTCTGGATGGCCAGCAACAGGTCGATCAGCGGGTGACCGGTCGCCAGTACTCCCGGGATTCCTTCGGACGTTTTCACCTCGCGTCCCCGGAACCGTTCGCGGATCTTGTTGACCAGGACCTGATCCTCGACCGTCCCATCAGGTTCGACGTAGAAGGCACAGACGCTTTGGCGATCGAATCGGTTGAGTCGTCGGACGACGTCGATATCCAGGATGATCGACACGTCGAGCATCAGTTGGCCGCAGTGATAGATTCCGACGATCTCGAGTGGGTCACCGTTGACCGCCAACTCCTCCCCGACGCCCACGTCGTGATCCTCGGCAATCTGGCGGCTGATCACCGCGTGCAACTGGCCCCTGTCGGAGGCGTTCAGGAACCGGCCCTCGACCATCGCGTCGCGGTAGACATCGGCCTTCAGTTTTTCTCTTGCCGCGATGCCGGTACCGAAGAGGAATCGGGGAGGGGCGATCACCCGTTCACCCATCATGACATTCACCCGCGTCCATACCTCCGGGTTGACCACCCTGACCCCCGGCATCGACTCGATTTCGTCACCCCAGGCCGCCGGCATTCTTGAAAACAACGGCAGCGGCGCGCCGGCCTGCATGATCGCCAGCCCCGGGATTCGACTGAAAGTCTCGCTGACCATCCGGTTGATTCCCTCGGCAACCGAGAACAGACCGACCATCCCGGTGATGGCGACCGAAAGTCCGGCAAGGGCGAGCAGGGAACGGACTGGTCGCGAGATCAGATTTTGGATTGCGAATCTCCACATCTACTCCGCAGAATAGGTCGCGTTCGTGGATTGTGAAAGTCACGCAGATCGCTACCGATGACCAACAAGAATTACTATCAGGTTCTGGGTGTTTCTCGAGACGCCTCGTCGGATGAAATCCGCCAGGCCTACAAGAGACTGGCGCGCGAGTTCCATCCGGACCGCAATCCCGATGACAGCGGAGCAGTCGAACGATTCAAGGAAGTGCAGGCGGCCTATCAGGTCCTGGGCGACGAGGAGACCCGGGGGCAGTACGACCGGTTCGGGTCGGGATTTCGTCAGGCCGGCGGCGGGGCCGGACCCGGTGGCCAGATGCCAGGCGGGTTTGATTTCTCGAGCCTGTTCGGGGGCGGGGTTGATCTTGGGGACCTGTTCGGCGGTCGAGATCCCGGGCGACCGGCTGTCCGCCGGGGCGAGGACATCAAGAAGACGATCCAGGTCTCGTTCCAGATGGCTGCTACCGGCGGTGGGTACGACCTGGAAATCGGGTCGGCCGGGTCTGGAAAGAAGCAACGACAGACAGTCCCAATTCCGGCCGGGATCCGCGACGGTGAGGTGTTGCGGGTAAAAGGGCAGGGAGCGGCCGGGAGCGGCGGTCCCAGCGGGGACTTGCTGGTCACCGTGCAGGTGGCCACTCACCCCTGGTTTTACCGTGAGGGGGATGATCTGGTGCTGGATGTGCCGCTCACGCCGGCCGAGTGTGCACTGGGTGCGAGGATCGAGGTGCCGACACTGGTCGAGGGGACCTTGGATGTGACGGTTCCGGCCGGGACATGCAGCGGGGCCAGGTTGCGGTTGAAGGGGAAGGGACTGAAGAACGACCGAACCGGGCAGCAGGGGAATCAGGTCGTCGTCGTCAAGATCGTCGTGCCCAGGGAGGTCGACGAGCAACAGCAGGAAGCTTACCAGCGGCTGGCCGATCGGGACGCATCGCCGCGGAAAGGGATGTGGCAGGCGCCGTGAGCCAACTCGAATCGAAAACAAACTGGTTGTCGGCGTGGGTCGAATCCGGTTCGGCAACCGGGATTCCTCCAGCCGAACTGGCTCGCCAGGTCAGTTCGACGCTGCTGGTCACCGCGTTGGTGATCATCGTGTTGCTGGGCCTGGCTGCGATCGTGCTGGTGATGCTGATGGGAGGCCGGTTGCGGCGACGGGTTCGTGACGAACTTCCGCCGGTTGGGTCTCCCGATCCCATGTGGCCCTTGCAGGTGCCGCCGACGGCTCGCGAGAATACAGGAGATCCGGACGACGGTGAATTCGAGGATCTTGGAGACAACGGGGCGTGACTGACTTGCGACTGCCTCGCTGGCGGCGGTTGCGTCATCAGCGTGACTTCGATCGTGTGTACGCCGCCCGTCACCGTGCCGGTGATGCGGTCCTGCTGGTCTATGCTGCCGAGGGCCAGTTGTCCGATACTCGCTTTGGGCTCAGCGTCTCCCGCAAGCATGGCAACGCCGTACGACGGTCGCGATTGAAGCGGTTGATGCGCGAAGCCTTCCGGTTGCAGCAACACGAATTGCCGGGAGGGCTGGACCTGGTCCTGATCCCCCGCCCAGGCAGCGATCCCTCGCTTTCCGACCTGCGGAAGTCTCTGCAGGACCTGGCAAATCGGCTGTCGAGCCGCGAGACGTCCAGCGAGTCGAGCCGATGAGCACTCTGGTCCAGGGTGTTGTGCGTTTGCCAGGCCTGGTGCTGATCGGGCTGGTTCGCGTGTACCAGTTGTTGCTGAGCCCGATCCTCGGTCGTCAGTGCCGTTTCCAACCGACCTGCAGCCACTACTTCATCGGTGCCGTCGAGAAGTACGGGGCGATTCGTGGTTCGTGGCGGGGAGTGAAGAGGATCTTGCGGTGCCATCCGTGGCACCCCGGCGGCGACGATCCACCCTGACCGCGACTATTCCTCCATCACGTCCTTTTCCTTGGTCGTGGCGAGGTTGTTGACCAGGGTTTCGTGCTTCTTCGTCAGGTCCTGGACGGTGTCCTTGACCTGGTCACGATCGTCCTCGGAGAAGAGCTTGTTCTTCTGACCCTGGTCGGCACTCTTGTTCGCGTCGCGGCGGATGTTGCGAATGGCGACACGCGCTTCCTCGGCCAACTCCTTGACACGTGAAACCAGCTGCCGGCGCCGTTCGGTCGAGAGCGAGGGGACGTTCAGCCGGATCAGGCGGCCGTCGGAATTGGGAGCGAGTCCGAGTTCGCTGGCCTGGATCGCGCGAACGATGTCGCTGATCACACCCGAGTCGAACGGTCGGATGACGATCTGTTGAGGCTCGGGGACGTTGATGGCGGCCAGTTGTTTCAGTGGCGTGGGTGATCCGTAGGCTTCGACGCGAAGTGAATCGACGAGTGCCGGTGTGGCCCGACCGGTCCTCAGCCCCTGCAACTGCCCCTGGTAGACGCCGACCGCCTTCTCCATGCGATCTTCGCAATCCAGCTGAATTTCATCCTGGTCCATGATTGGTGGTCCATCGTTGCTGGTGACCGTGTGATGCTGGCGTCAAAGGTACCCGATGGCGTCGGTCATGCAAGCCGCGGCCTAGCCGTCCTCATCGGCCATCACCCGTGTCCCGATCTTCTCACCGGCAATCACCCGTTCGATGTTACCGGTCTTCTGGTAGTTGAAGACGACGATCGGCAGCTTGTGTTCCATGCAGTGATGGATGGCCTGGGCGTCCATCACCTCGAGGTTCTGGGCGAGAATGTCGCGGTAGGTGATGTCAGTGTAGCGGACCGCATGTGGGTTCTTTTCGGGGTCCTCGGCATAGATCCCATCGACCCGGGTGGCTTTCAGAACGACATCGGCCTCGATCTCGCGGGCCCGCAGGGCCGCCGCGGTGTCGGTGGTGACGAAAGGGCTTCCGGTCCCGGCTGCCAGGATGACGACACGACCCTTTTCGAGGTGGCGGACGCAGCGGCGACGGATGAACGGTTCGGCGACTCCTTCCATGCGAATCGCCGATTGCAGCCTCGTGGCCACACCGACGTTTTCCAGGGCATCCTGCAGGGCCAGACCGTTGATCACCGTGGCCAGCATGCCCATGTAGTGAGCCGTGGGTGCATTGATCGCTGCACTGACCGCGGAAAACTTCTTGCCACGAAGAATGTTTCCGCCCCCGCAGACGATGGCCAGTTGTACACCCGAGGCGACAACGCGCTGGATTTGTTCAGAGATCGAGGCCACCTCGGCCATGCTGATCCCCGATTCCCCACTTCGGCAGAAACTCTCACCGCTCATCTTCAACAGCACGCGGCGGTAGACCAGTTTCCCGGATGCGTCATCGCTCATCGTGATCTGCCCCAGTTGGGTTCGTCAGGGCGACTAGTTCCCCAGGACCCAGCGGGCGAAGGCTTTCGCCTGGAGGCCTGATTCGGCGAGGACCTGGCTGACAGTCTTCGATTCTTCCTTGACGAACTGCTGGGCGTTGAGGACACCCTGCTCCTGGTAGAAAACCTTCATTCGCCCCTCGACGATTTTCTCGATAATGTTGTCCGGCTTTCCCGTGTCTCGCGCTTCGTCGGCAAGCCGTTCACGTTCGGTGTCGACGGCGGCGGCGTCGAGAGCGTCGGGCGAGACCACCGACGACTTCATGGCCGCGATATGCATCGCCACGTCCCGCATGACCGCGGCGGTACCGTTCTCGCCGGTCGCCTGGAAAATGACACCGGTCTTGCCGTCGTGGTGGACATACCCGGCTGCCGGGCCCTCGACCTTCAGTAACCGGGCCAGGATGATCTTCTCCCGAATGCGGTTGATCACGCCCTCGTAGATCTCCTGCAGTGTCTTTCCCGGTGTCCCGGGAGCATCCTGGGCCAGCAGTGCCTCGGGGTCGTCGGCACCAGGACCGTCGAGCAACTGCCGGGCACACTGGTCGGCGAGGTCCTGGAATTCGTCGTTGTTGGCAACCGGGGCCGATTCGCACTGCAGTTCGATCATGGCAGCCGAGGACCCGTCCTCGGCGACCGCGATCGAGATCCGGCCCTCGGAGGTGGCGTTGTCGGCCCGCTTGAGCATCACCTTCTGGTTCTGCTCCTGGAGGATCTCGATCGCCTTGTCCTGGTCCCCGTCGGCTTCGACCAGGGCTCGCTTGCAGTCCATCATCGGCAGGTCAGTCAGTCCTCGCAGTGCCTTGACCTGTGCGGCAGTGACCTCCGCCATCGGGAATCTCCTCACGTGGGTTCAGCGTGTTGTGGTGGACTGCGATCGACCGGTCTGTCGGACCGGCTGGCAGTCGGTGTTGTCCGCTGGAGGGGTGCGTCTACAGCGACGGCACGGCCTTGGGCTCGGCCACCTGTGGAACGGGCTTCTCTTCCGGAACCGTCGACTTGCCCTCGTTGATGGCCGAGGCCAGGTGTTCAAGGACGAGCCGAATTGAGCGGATGCTGTCGTCGTTGCCGGGGATTGGCAGGTCGACGTTATCCGGGTCGGAGTCGGTGTCGATCAGTGCGACGACATTGATTCCGAGGTTGCGGGCCTCGCGGACGCAGTTGTACTCGCGACCAGGATCGACCACGACCAGCGCCTCGGGCAGTCGGTGCATTTCACGAATGCCCGAGAGGTTGCGGTGAATCTTGCGGCGTTCGCGGATCAGCGTGCTCTGGCGTTTCTTGGAATACGCCCCCATCTCGCCGCTTTCCTCCAGCGATTCGAGTTCCTCGAGTCGCTTCAGGCGGCTGCGGATGGTGCGGTAGTTGGTCAGGGTGCCACCCAGCCAGCGTTCGGTGACGAAGGGCATTCCGCAGGAGGCGGACACCTCGTGAATGGGACCGACGGCCTGTCGCTTGGTGCCGACGAACAGC
>Ga0163108_10001244_pt1 | contig 18726 bp, 15 predicted proteins | sample Fk1155metaG_FD_109644 | JGI IMG/M metagenome (GOLD analysis project Ga0163108, IMG submission 109644) | Marine microbial communities from the Central Pacific Ocean - Fk160115 155m metaG | ecosystem: Environmental > Aquatic > Marine > Oceanic > Photic zone | place: The Central Pacific Ocean...
CCTCTTGAGGCAAGAGTAACGCCCTGTACATTACCCTCAAGTTCATCTATTATTCTTTTGAACAGATCCAACCCCATTTGGCCCATATGATTGTTTATTTTACTTGTTAAGTTGGGGTCTGTCTGAAAGCAAAAGACACAACGGTAATTACAAGTAGATGTAGGTTCAATTTGTACTAAAGGTGGATATGCATCAATTTCATGAGTATAAGGAAAGATTTCGTATCTATAACGGTAGTATAAATAATCAACTAAGTTCTCCGGATTAAGCCTCTCAATCTCAGTTTTTATGTGATTATGAAGCTTAAATGTTCTTTTGTCATTTAAATTGGAATTATCTTCCAAGTCGTGAATGACTCTTTGTAAAATGGTTCTCTTACGATTATCGACTGAACTCAACTGATCCTGAATCTGGGAAACGATATCCCTCAATTCAAGTCCACCATTTTTCGAACTCTTAATTTCGATAAAGCTATTAGCTTTATTGTACGATTTAGTATTATTTAAAACCATGCAACCTTGGATTACAGAATTTAAAATTCCAGAAAAGCTATTACAATGGTGAACTTTTAGTGCTAACTCGATTTGAATTATTTAAGAATAGTTTACGCATATAATTGATCAGTTGAAAGATAATCTATGATACCTACTATTATGCTTTTTATCTATGGGCGACATACAAATATATTTACGCAATATGAGGTAAGCATAAATTATACCAATAATTGCTAAAGTAACTAATTACTGCAAAATTATTTGCATTTAGAGTATTAATTGCAAAAGACCTTGCAATACTGTTAAGCGAACACTAAATGAATTCACTGATAATCCACTTAATTAGCTGCTAATAATACCGTATTACTTCTATCTAATAAATCTTTATCTGATGATGTTAACAGATTGTCTTCAATGTGCTTGATAGAATTGCGACCCATTGCCAAAACTGCTTCATACGAATTACCTGATATATGTGGAGTCGGTATCAAGTTAGGCAACTGTAGAAAACTCATGTCTGTAGGCGGCTCCTCTTCAAATACATCAATCGCAGCACCTGCAATACAGCCATTTTTTAAAGCCTTCTTTAGTGCACTTTGATCAACTACGGAACCCCGTGAGGTATTGATCAGATAAGCTTCATTGTTCATCAATTCAAACGAACTCATATCGACAAGTTGATGAGTACTTGTCGTGAGGGGCACATGGATAGTAACGATATCCGAGCTATAGAAAATTTCCTCTTTGTTTACCAATTTAATCCTATGCTTATTGGCAAATACAGAACGATCAAGGATGTCGTTCCCTAGTAGCCTGCATCCAAATGGCTGCAGGAGTTTTGCAAGATCTTGGCCGATATTACCCAAGCCAATAATCCCTACAGTCTTATCCGAAAAAAGGCAACCTCCGTCTTTTTGCCAGTCACCTGTACGCAATAAATTGGAGTGAGAGAATAGATTACGACTAAGTCCAATCATTTGCCCTATAACCATCTCGGAGACCGAACGCTTATTAATGCCGGGTTTCCAGCCAACAGCCACACCACGTTTACGGCACGCATCAAGATCTATATTGTCAAGTCCTACACCATATTTTGATACAATTTTCAAGCGTGAGCATTTATCCAGCAAGTCCGCATTTACCGACTCAAGCCCTATGATCGCCCCGTCTGCATCATTAAGAAACTCTACCAAAGATTCCCCTTTAAAACGTTTACCTGCCGTGTTTAGCACAACTCTAATTGGTAAGCTTTTTAACTCATTGGTAAGCAATGAATTAATACTAAAAGACGGAGATGTAACTTTAATGAGCGGTTTCGGGCATTCACACATAACTTATTATTTTATACATAATATAAGGCTGCCAGAGGATAAGCGGTAATACTAGTAACGGTTACTCGGATTGTATTGTTGAAATAACGCTGGCTTACCATTTACAGTGATAGAATAATCCTCAACAAACGCATGCAGCAAATTACAGGCCACTTTTGCAGCAACTTTCCAATTGGGACAAATTGGCCCGATGTGTGAGAAATAAGTTAATAAACCGAGGTAAAAGGTAATATCGGCAGAAATGGCTTAAGCCGGATCATATGAAAATTAGAGTGGTCGGCCAAAAGCCGAGAAAAAAGATGAGCAAATAATTCACACAGTAGAAAACCCAAATACGAATTCAGGGGATGTGTATATAGGCATTGAGTTGGAGTTACAGGATGTGCGCCGAGAGTTGACTTTCGCTCGGAGAGCCATTGGGCATATTCTAGTCAATCATGCCAAGCAGATATCAAAAGTGGTTGCTGCAGCCGAGGCGAGTACTCGTTAAAGTGCTGTCACAACAGGGCTTGAAAAATTCGCTTATCCCGCTGATACGAAAGCAAACAGCATGGGAGTTTGTCTAAAAATAGAGGTGTGGCACGTGCTGATTGGCACATTTTGGTGATTAATCATCGTACCTAAGCGTATAGAGCAAAAGAAGCGCATGGCGGAGTGGCAAATTTGTAGGGAGTATTGCCTCGCAAAATCCAAGTAGCGTCCGGAGTTGGGGTATGTAAAGCTAATCATGAGACTTCATGAAGCATGAGGGCTAGGTGGTGCCACGTAAAACGTTCAAAGGCTTGCTCCGGGTGCTTGTGGATGTCTCGCTAAGGTTGTCGGGGCGAAAAAGACTAAGCGACGAAAGGGCGTATCAAGCGGCATTCCGACCCAGGGCAAGCACCGTGGGTATGTCTAAATATAGGATTTTGTTATAAATGGAGGCGACTAGCGAGGGGCTAAGTGGAAATCATCAACATCAACTATAAGTATAACCGAAAGAGTCTGTGCTTTTGTAAATCGGAAAATAACAGCCTCATAATTGTAGTAGATCATTTTTCTCGACTGATCTATGAACATGTTGTCCTGAAAACATTCGTAGCGACAACAGTATTGAGCTTTCCGAAAGGTGTCTGCAAGAACGCCTAGCAGAGAAGGGAATCAAAACTCTTTATGTATATATTCTGTCAGGAATATGCTGTTTCAAAATATTGTGTCTTAATCTCAAGAATTCACCAGTCTCTCTAATATAAAGTAATCGTGTTCTGATCGCTGATCGGCCTTTTTAGGATACGCACTGTATCGTCTTCTGCACTTCGCATCCATTTACTGAATCATTACCGGTAGTTCTGGCGTCCAGTTTATAGGTAATTCCGTGTAAAACAGTCAAGCGTGTTCGATTATCAATATTATTAAGACTTAATAAGATTACAATTTTCCGAAACTAATTAATTAATTTTAAATTATTGGCGAAATTGCTTTGCCAATATGAAGGCCAGTTACTATTGAAATTTGCATATTTTTTTGTGAATTTACTTCTTATGTTCTGTAATTCACTGCTATTCCACCATTTATCTGGGTTATCATAGACATTGTTTAAATGATCAGCAGCAGATTCTGGTGAGTGATGTATTATCCCAATGTCAATCAGTTCATCTATTAATATTTTTGCATTTGGGCGGAAGCTGTATTTATTGCTCTCAATGAAAACGATCGTAGGTATATCAGATGATATTGACTCGAGCCATGAAGTCCCTAAATAATTGCATACATGTATTTTGTAAGCACCATCGGGTCTGCTTCTATCGGGGAAGTGTTTACTATTATTATGATATAGTTCATTTATATCTACTCCAATGTTTGTTTTATTATTCTCATAATGGGCTATATGCAATTGAATTCTAGGGCTTATTTTTTGTAAAAAGGCTATTGTTGATTTTGTAAGATCTATATTTTCTTTGTATATTGGGTTATCCAATATTAAATATTTTCTGTATTTACAACCAAGTAAAGTTTTCAGTAGAACAACTTTAGGGTCATCATATCTATTTATTCGTGGCTTAGTTGGCAGTGGGCTTGTTTTGCTATCTTCTATCCACCCCCAGGTGAAATATTTTGAAGCAACCCTTCTTTCGTAAAATTCTGGGACGACGGTATTAAGCATACCGTAGCCCCCTCCATGTTGGTGAATCCAATAAGGTATTTTATTAATATATTCTCCGACTAGATATTTAATGGGCGTATTAAAGTGGCAACCAATAGACGTATAAACGGCCTTGGGTGGATATGCTTTTTTTAGGACTTTCAGTGCTGTTAAACTTTCCAAATAATCTACTGGTATATAAAGCTTACATAGTGCTAGACAAGCCTCTTCAAAATTATTTATTTTAGCCTCTAGGCTTTCTGTTCTAAATTGCTTATTTAAATTAAAATATTTGCTGTGTTGTCGTCGGTCATTAAAAACAAATACACAATCCTTATCGTTACATGATTTAAATTCATTTTCTTCAAATTTGCTGTTCAGAAAATAGGGTGAATCAACAAGTACCTTGCTGTTGTCAAATACATTATTGTCTATGCCTGCATAACCTTCAGCACTTGTAGGCAAAACATAAGTAGATGCTTTATTACTGGCTAGTATTGTCCCTAATATTAGATGCACATGACAATTAAAAGTATCACTTGTAACGCACCACTCACTGAATTCCAAAAAATCTTTTGGGATTGTTATGTTTAATGATTTATTATGAGGCGCAGCGTTATTACTAATCGTAATCCATCTATCATGTATAACATGAGACATTAGCAATACAAAATTGCCCAGGAAAACTTCATAGTTGTTTGACCTCCAGTTAAGTTTGTAGCAGCGCTCTATATCTTCACTAAGTTGATTTAGGATAATTGGATATAAAGCATTGAGGTATATATTAGTAATCTCAATTTGAGATGCCGAGTATTTATTGTATAATATCTTAGGTGACACGATATGATAGTTTGCTTATAAGGCTTACATCGGCAGTGGCTTTTTAAAGAAGAGTCCTATGTGTTAGATCTAAAACCTTAATTTTAATCAAAACTATTTATTTTAAATGGCTTGAGTCTCAAACTGATCCTTTTTAATTAAGTAGTTACCCATGATTAATGCATGCATTCCTGTTCCATAGAAGCATTTTAGAGCATGGCAAGGAGTTACAACTATTGGCTCATCATTGTCATTAAATGAGGTATTCAATAACATTGGAACCCCTGTTATTTGACGAAATGCATCAATCAATTTCCAGAAACGAGGATTAGCCTCCTGATCAACTGTCTGCAGTCGACCAGTACCGTCTTTATGTGTAATTGCTGGCACTTTGTGACGTTGAGATTCAAGCACCTTAAATACTTTCTGCATAAACGGGCTGGGTTTTGTACAATCAAAGTATTCCCCAACATATTTAATTAGCACAGAGGGAGCAAATGGACGAAATTCTTCTCTATGTTTTATTAATCGATTCACTTTATCTTTCATCTTGGGATCTCTTGGATCCGCAAGGATGCTCCGGTTCCCCAATGCTCTTTGACCAAATTCCATCCGCCCCTGGAACCAACCGATAATTTGATTGTTGCTGATTAATTGAGCGGCTTTTTCTTCAATTTCTTCTACATACTCATATTTTATCAAATTAAGATCTAATACTTCCTTAATTTCTTCATTACTATAACCAGGGCCATAGTAGTCGTGCTTCCATTGAAAGGAACGAGGCTGTTTTAGTATCTGATTCCAATAATAAAAGCATCCTCCTGCAGAAACACCTCCATCATCCGAACTCGGCTGAATAAAGACATCTTCGAATGGAGATTCCTTAACAATTCGTCCATTCATCAAACTGTTCATAGCCACCCCCCCTGCCATGCAGAGATTTTTTTCACCAGTTATGTTATGGAGATACGAAAGTAATTCTAAAACCACCTCTTCTACTCGTTTCTGGAAAGCTGCTGAAATATTCTTGTGGCGCTGAAGGAGTGAATCCTTGTAATCTCTTTCCGGCCCAAAGGCTTCGATGAATTTATCCGTGTAACGACGCGGGCTCCATAGGTAGTAGCTAAAATAACTGAGGTCTATTTCCAGTACTCCTTTTCTTTCATTGAATGTAATAATATTCTTGAATTTCTGATAATATACTATTGCATCTCCGTACGCACTCATTCCCATTACTTTCCACTCATCTACGTTTGGCCTAAAACCAAGAAACTGTGTTACTGCCGCAAAGACTGAGCCTAGAGAATGCGGGAAGTAAGTGCTTTTAAGAACCTCGATATGATTGTTGCTACCTTGTGATAACACAGTTGTAATATCATCACCATATGCATCTATAGTCAGTATCGCAGCAGAATCAAAATCAGAGACAAAAAATGCGCTTGCAGCATGACAAAGATGATGAGGCAAAAAATGAATATTCATCTCCGCTTCTTTTAGAAAAAGTCTCTCAGAAATATATCGAACGCGTTTGTATTCCTTATTGCCTCCAATCAAATTCAACAGATTATTCGGTACATAATGCAGCAATTCTTTGTGCTGTCTAATGGCTCTGGAGTGATCCAGAGGCTCTAATTCGTGCCCTGGATTCCATCCAAAGACAATATGATCAACATCCTCAATGGGAATCCCAGCTTCTTTCAGGCAGTAATCCACTGCTTTGACAGGAAAATCATCTGCCTGCTTTATGCGTGAGAATCGCTCTTCTCTGCATGCCGCAATTAAATCACCATCCTTTAGGATGGCTGCTGCTGAATTCGAATCATTTAGACCAAGAATAAACAAATGTAATACTCCTAAGTTGTTTCAGTAGATTTTTTTTTGGACCAGTGAAATATAGTCCACGATTGCTTAATGTAAAATCCAGCTTTTTGATACATTCGTAAAGCAGGAAAATTGATACTTTCTGTCATAGCGGAAAAAAAATGTGCATCGGGAAATTGGTCAGGCAGTGCTCCTAACAATAGATTCCCGATTTTTTTCCCATGATGATCAGGAGCTACAGCGAGCAACTCGAGGTGACCACGTCTAGAAGAATGATCGTAATCGATGCTGACATAGGCGGTAATAATCCCTTTTTCTCGGTGCACTAGAATCTGAGTAGATCGATCTTGCACCAAATTGCTTGCCCATTGCCGATACAGGCGAGAAACATCTTGAGTCGAGAATAAAGCCTCAAAATGAAATCGTGTATTTTTTTTGAATGATTCTTCTGTGATTTGGATGATGCGTTCGTCATCACTACCGTCATACCGTTCAATCGAACATGGAGAAGGTGATTTGCCTCCGGCGGTCCTTTCCATAAACAGAGAACATACCTTGAAACGAAAACCGCAAGCCTCAAGGCAGTTTTGGGAAACAGTCCAGTGTGACGGTATTTTTACCGTCAGATGCTGGAACATCTGTTTCTGAGCCTCAAAGAGTATTTCTTTCCCAATCTCCGGAGTGTGAATACAATCAGACTGGAGTTCGACCTTTCCGCACGGCAACACAAAGGTATCAGTGTCAAATTTTGATGGAGTGATTGAATACAACGTTTGATAACAGTTCAAAGCAAAGACAGAGGGGCCTCTCAAGGCTCAAAATCCTCTATTTTAATGGATGAAAGATGCGGTACATCAACGAAAATTCGCTTCCCTTTAATAGAGGGCCAATCAGCGACTGACAACTCACTTTCCGGGCGGAGAAACGCTACTTTTTTCTCAGTAAGTATTTCTCCAGCTTTAATTTCTCGCTTCGCATAAATACCACGTCGATAATTATTTCTTCCGAGTTTCTCACCCTTGGTCAACTTTCTGGAGCAGGAACCAGACATAAGAGCAAACTGTTCGCAATAGCAACGCAACTCCTTAAGTTCATCCGGCATTATGGACATTTCATTATCTGATTCTGGAAATTTATCCTGTAGCCGGCGATCCGTAGTGAAGTGTTTTTCGATAACTGCAGCGCCCAGCGCGGCCGCCTGAATAGACGCTGCAATACCAAGGCTGTGGTCGGAAAGTCCCGTGAAAACGTTGAAAGTTCGGCGCATTCCCTCAATTGCAGCTATATTCATTTCATCCTGTGCGGTTGGGTAATCAGAAACGCAATGAAGTAATATCAATTGGTTATATCCAGCTTTCGTGAAGAAATTCACAATTGCACGTATGTCCTCAGTATGAGCCATGCCGCATGATACCATAACTGGACGTCCTTTTCTACTGATATGCCCTAGGAGAGGGAAATTATTGTGATCCATCGAAGCTACCTTATATGCGATCGGATCATACTGCTGCAAAAAGTCTGCCGATTGAAAATCAAAAGGAGTCGAGATAAGATTGATACCCGCTTTGTTGGCTTTTTGAAACAACGTGCTCTGTTGTTCAGGACCAAGTTCTAGTAAAGTAGTCTCTTCATAATATGGCAGGGATGGATGCAGGAATTCTGAAGTTATAAATGACTGCAACTTGACAAAATCTGCACCACTCTCGTGGGCGGCGCAAATCATGTCCCACGCCAATTCCAAGTCATTACCATGATTAACTCCTATTTCCGCAACAAGCAGTGGACGGTTTTTAGGCCACCCATCCCATTGAGGGAATAATCTGAAAGATTCTACTGGCATTCTATTCTCTCCATTTATTATCAGCCCATTTCATTTGCTCCATATCCCAATCCTCCGGAATCCAGTCCTTATCGTGATGCTTGGCTCCATGACGGCAGTTTCTACAGGCACCGATTTTAATCCGTCGGTTTTCTTTATGCATTTTCCGAACGTGCTTAATCTCATCACTGTTCCAAGCCTCAATTAAGGACTTTTCCTCATAATCGAACTGAATTTCTCTTCCGCCTTTAATAACCTTTTTTTTCTGACTTCCCGGGAAACGACCTAAGACCAACTCATCTTCTTCATTATGGGCTCCCGGACATGGAAGTATGATCCCGTTTGCACTAACGGTTAGTCGTTGGAAAGGATACTGGCAAAACCAGTTTTGGATGACAGCTTCGTCTGGTAGTTCATCCCCTCGAAAATCCAAAAGTTCGTTAATGGTAACTAGGCTAACCCCAATGCTTTCCATGTATTCACGATAAGCAATCGGATCTCTGGCAAGTGGTGGAAAAATGGAATTTGTTCGAATCTGAGGCCGGGTAAAGCGCTTCATATCGCGAATGCGAACCATTTTTTTTATATTATTAGTGACGGACACAAATGGGTTTTCTTCTTCTTTCGTGTTGGCAGCAGATCTCCTTATCTTATTGTAGTCTTCTCCATAACCATCGACGGAAAAGCTTATCCAGTTGGGTTGAGCCTCCACAATTCTTTCAATTAAGTCATCTTTTAAAAGTCGGCCATTTGTGAGGCTAGTTACCTCAAGAATCCCCTTTTCGCGTGCATATGCCATAACGTCCGCAAAATCATAGATATTGCCGTCGGAGCCCTTAGAGCGGTACATTGCAGACTCTCCCCGCCATGAAAAGAGGATGCTGGGAACCTCGATTTCTGCACATTCGTCTATTATGCTTTTGACTGTATCCCAAGGCAACATGCGTTGAACACCAACTATTGACTCCTGAAACTCAGGTGTAATCGTATAGCACATTTCGCACCGCAAGTTACAGATGCTAACCAACTCACAAATCACGGATAGAGGTTTGGTGCCAGCATCCATCTCATTCCATCGACGGTGCCATTCCAGCCGATATTCCTTGTAACGCTGGAGAGTTTCGGATGTTTGGAATTGGGAAAGAACAAATTGTTTTTCCTTTTCCTCACTACTGAAGAGATGTGTAGATTCTTCGCTGCGAAGTGGATTGTCCTGATGTTGGGCCCTCAGTCCGGCTTCTAGATTGCGGATTTTATGAAAAATTTCTTTTTTCATTGATTAATTAGGTGCGGCTTCGACTGGCAAATGGTAATAATGATAATTCGTAGTAATTTTTTATTTTTTCAAAACTCTCATAATATTCAAGGGCAAGATAAACCTCGGTAGAAATTTTATCTTTCAAGAAAAGTAACATCTCTAGTTCCATAGCTGAGGGAAGGTGATGACAATCGAAATAAATGCCTTTTTCTTGATTGTAGGCCGATCCACTAATATGAATCTGAATCACCTTATCCAGAGGAAGCTGTTTCAAGTACTCAAAAACATCTGATTTTTGGTTCAGTGCAGAGATTGCCGCATGAGATAGGTCCAGTAAAAAATAGGCATCATTTTCACGAACGACTTCATCAATAAAGGAGGCATCACACACGATATCATAAGCTGAAGAATCATAGTGATTGAGATTTTCCATCGCAATTCTACCGGAATAATTCTGGCGAATAATTTCAAGTCTTTGGGCTATGAGTGTCTTGAGTTCTCGATATTTTAATGGAGGGCTTTTGCATATATACTTATAGTCCTTAACTACAACCTGTTCAGCAACCGGCCCTAAATCAAAGGAAAATAGAGTAATGTGTTCATTGCTTAAGAACTCTTTAATTGAATCAAAATGTACTAAGAACTCTTGCTGTATAATACCAAAATTAGAATGAAAGAGTGATTCCTTTTGGTGATCGAGGATTGGACCTGGTTGACGATATTCTAGAGCCCAAATGCCGGCGATCATGAAATAGTTATCTGAGGTAATATGTCGACTGACAGGAAGGGTGAGATTCATCGCTTGTTTTGCTCCAGTATATAAAGTACAGATTCCGCCACTTTTTCAATTTGCAAGTAAGTTAATTTAGGTGACAGTGGTAAACAAATCTGGCGCCGAAACAAATCCTCAGATACTGGGAAATCTCCGACCTGATGCTTAAGGAGTCTGCGATAAAATGAATGCATATGTAAAGGCATAAATAGCACACTAGTGCCGATATTAAACTCAACCTTCAATTTGTCAATTAGCTCATCTCGGCATACTCCTCTTATATATTTGGAGTTGAGTAAGATTGGATAGAGATGGCGGCTGCAATGTGTATATTCCTTGATTGTCGGGATGGTAAGTCCTGGATGCTCAGCAAATGCTCTGTTATAGACTTGGGCATATTGTTCTCGAGTTTGATTAAATGCTTCAAGGTTTGCTAACTGATGAATGCCAATACTTGCGGAAATGTCTGTCATGTTGCATTTATATCCTAACTCTTTGATATCGTAATGAATAGATCCACTTTTGGTATATCTTTCTTGCCAAATTTCACGTGCATCGGAAATACCGTACATAGTAAGCATGCGCATTTTCCGTGACCACGCTTCATTATGCGTAACAGCTATTCCGCCTTCCGCCGTAGTTAGATTCTTAGTGGCATAAAAACTGAAGCAAGTAACATCCCCAATAGAACCTATCATTCTACCCTTATATTTGGTGCCTATCGCATGAGCGGCATCTTCCATAACGTAGAGGTTGTTTTCATGTGCAATACTCATAATGGGATCCATATCACAGGCATGCCCTGCAAAATGTACAGGTAAAATTATTTTAGTTTTTGCGGTGATCTTCTCACTGATCTTTTCCGGATTTATGTTATAAGTATCCAGTTCTACATCCACAAAAACGGGCTTGGCTCGGAAATAACAAATTACGTGACCAGTCGAAGCAAAGGTAAAAGGAGTAGTTATAACTTCATCGCCCTCTTTAAGTCCAAGAGTATGAAGGGCTACTTTCATCGCTTCCGTGCAAGCAGAAGTAGCAACGGCATACGGTGCTGTTGTGAATCGCTGAATATCCACCTCGAACTGTTTAGTTTTAGGCCCTGTGGTAATCCAGCCACTTCTAAGAGATTTAACCACTTCCATAATCTCTTCCTCATTAATTAATGGTGGACTAAATGGAATATATGTAGTTGCCTTATCCAACTCTATTATTCTTGATGCAAATCATAGGCTCGTAGTACGCTTTTCTTTTTTCTCCATCTTTGCTCACCAGGCTTCCAAGTGAAGTTATTAGGTGTAAGTGCCCAAATATTGCATTTTTCACACTGTGGAAATGGAAGTTTCCCTTGTTCAGCCCTCGCCCTTGCCTGCTTAATTCTCTCATTATTAAAAAGAGCGTCAAGTGACGCATCCATAAGGTTTCCAAGGCAAAGCTCTGAGTCACTGCGATAGCAATCATTTCCGACGGTACAAGGATAGAGGTAACCTTCGCGGTCAATATAGATGCGAGTATATATATCCCAGCAAGGATGCCGCTTTAAGGTACATGGTCGATAGATTTCAACCAAATCAGTGCCATCTTGGATCACCGGCTTGTTGTAAACCTTTCGCGTAAAAAAATTAACCTTATCATCATAATTATCCGGAAAATCTCTCAACAATTCCTCTAGGGTACTGTTTGTTGACTCAAACACCTGAATATTCACCTCTGACCGAGCTCCGACTTGATTGCGAATTTCAAGAAACTGTTTCAAGTTTCGAATAACTTCTCTGTAACGGTCTTTACCCATTGTCTGTAAGTATGCCTTTCGATTGCTTGAATTAATAGAAAATGTATAAACGTTGATTGCGGAACCGAGTAATAACTCTGCACGCTGGCCATTAAGTGGTACTAGGTTTGAGTTAAACGATATTCTATTAAATAGATGTGCGTAGGGAGCAATCAATTCTAAGTGCTCAGACAGGTGCCTGTCCATTGTTGGTTCACCTAAACCGACTAATCCTAACTCATGAATGGACTCATTCAGTCCAAGGGCCTTCACATCACCTAGCATCTTATGTAGTATTTGATCACCCATATAACCTAAATCCATCGTTTTCTTCAGTACTGGATGATCACAGAAAATGCATTTCAAATTACATAAATTGGTTAATTCTACATTAATGATCCAAGGAAATACTTTCATTATTGGAAGTTTATATTATAGCATTCACGAATGATACTGGCACTAGCGGGACCATGATTGGCAATTAAATCGATAACTGATTGGTGCGAAACAAATTCGCCATTAAGTTGAGAATAGGCAGGATGAATAAAATGATGATAAACGATATTAATGTTTGCTTGTTCGAACTTTGTAGAATCTAAATAGTTTTTTCCGTCTGGGCCACTAATATAGGTACTGGCAGTTGTTGCTTTGCATAATTCTAATATAAGTTCACTTCCTGTATGATTATTCTTTTTGTATCTTGATGCGAGTTCTATATGGGTGGCAACCCCCAAATAATTACACACTTTAAGTATTATTTCCTCGTTGAGAGATAATAAATTGATGTGTTTTTTCAGAAGTACCGGTACAATTAATGCCTCCACATCTCCCCAGAAAGGGCTCTTGCGGTAAGCGAATTCCAGCGTTCCAATATATTTATTTTTCCAACGTAGATTTTCCTGAATTCGAACCTCATTAATTTTCTGTTTCCTTTTACTTTTGGATTCGACCGGTACCATAACCCACAAAGTGCCATCCTTAGTTTTAACTTTATTGCGATTTTCATAATAACGCCGCTTAAATTGAACATTGTCTAACAGCAGAAATAAGTCGCACTGCATTATTTTATTAAAGAATCCGACCCAAGGAGCATGTTCGGGTTGTTGGATTGCCACTATCAATTTATTCTACACTCTCCTCCCTCAAATTCACTGCCAATGTGGATATCAGTATAAATCAGGATTAACCAAGTCAATAACCTAAAAGTAGAAGCACAACTAATTTACATTCTTAAATGATAAATATACAGTTCCAAAACCATTAAACCCTTTAAAAATCCTCCGATATTCAAGACAATTCTTATTGTTTATTTTCCCTTTGTGAAGCGCCTCTAGCAACTCTTTCAGTTCAAATAACCCTTGACGACAGTCTCTGGTTGCTTTGCCTAAAAGATTGTCTTCTACGGAGTCAAGAAACTCAAATATATCAGAAAAGGGTTCATTGACTTCACATTCATTACTATTATCGGCCGACAATATATTCTCATTCAATCCTTCGAAAAAGATATTCGCTTTGCACGATTTTCTTATCTCAGAATCCCATTCGTCATATTCTCTCGCAAAAGTCCAACATAATTGTTGGAATATTGAATAATCTGTATTACATGTTCTCTGAGTGCTTGCTTGGTCCGATGGGTTAGAATTGACAAATCTTTCCACAAAAGGGTATGAGGTATGCAGGGAGAAGCCGTTACTTCTCATAAACTCGATAATTTGGAAGGTGTCGATGCCATATGAGTGCTTGTTAATTATATAGTCATTAATCACAGCCTTTACGGTACGACCACCATATTGTGCGCAGCGTTCCAAATGGTCTTTAAATATACTGTACGCTATATTTTCTATGACATCATGATCATTCCCTTCGGATAATAATCTAACTATTACGCCATGAAGCAACCTTTGGATATTGCCTCCCAAATCCAGAAATCCCAAAATTAAATAGCCATCAGACTCAACATTTCCGCACATTGCATGAAGTAGTTTCTCAGGATTCTCTACGTGAGGAAGTACCCCATCACTGATTACCAATCCAAACTTATTATTTAATTCTGGTTGCTCCACATTCCCAACCATATACTGTAACCGATGCCCAACGGAAAACCTTTCTCTGAGATTATTTGCACGTTCAATACTGATTGGGTTTATATCAATACCTATGCCATATGCCCCCCAAGTAGCGAAAATTATATCTGGCTCTCCCGTACCACATCCCAAATTCAAATAATTTATGTCCTTAAAAAAGCGGCGTGGAAATTTCAACCGATCTTCTATTATTGAAACCAGCCGGTTCTCAATTGTATTAAATACTTTATCATCCTCAATATTTAGCTTTGATGGCGACATGCGAGTATACACATCTAACACTTCTGAAGCTACCGCTCGTTTTTTCATTGGGTGATTAGTCGAAATTCTGAATTGGTAAAAAATTATTAGGGACCAAAACTTCCTGCCTTAAATCATTAAGAATCTTTTCGCATAGCCAAAAATCATAGAGATCATCAATTTCGATATTTTCCCAACGACTGATCACTTTACGCCTTACCTTTTCGCCACAAATCCGACCGGCACGAATCACTTCTGGCGCGACCACGTAGACATTGCCGTCATCATGGAAAAAATAGTCCAGATCTTGCCTCCGCTGATTGTATGTCCCAAATTCCCTTTTATTGCACGAAAAACCAGTGACAACAGTGTCAACGTCACTATCAAGAAATTCCTGTATGCAATGGTCGATTAATCCAGGACGACGCACTGGAGAAGTTGCTTGCAAAAGAACAATCGCCTTGCAGCCATAGCGAGGAAGAAGATCTTGCAGCACAGCAGCAACCCCAACTGTATCGTCGGCCAGTTCATTTGAGCGATCGTCGACATGCGCATTATATTGTTTTGCTACCGAAGCGATCTCGGGATCTTCAGTGGACACCACAAATTGATCAATCATTCGAGAATTTTGGGCATGGCCTATACTCCAAGCAAGCAGCGGCCTGCCCGCAATAGACTTGATGTTTTTGCGGGGAATGCCCTTGCTTCCACCGCGAGCTGGCGTTACAGCAAGTATCATTTCAATACCATCTTTTTCTTAAAATCATAAATGCCTCAGCAAATAAATAACCTATTTCCGTACCTCTTTTTTGAGCAAGAACTTTAATTCCCGCTTGAGAGCGAGGGTGCGGTTCGGGGCGATCTTCTGTTTTATAGCATTTGAAGGCTGAAAGTTTAGTTTCTATAAAACCCTCGATATTAATATAGTAATTAGGAGCAAAAATATTTTCAATCAAAGGTGGTGATTGCTCTGTTGAAGAGGGTGTCTCATACATTAATACTTCCTCCAAATAAGGGGTCGCTGATGGACGTGTTACCACCCTCATGGCATCAAAAACAGCACGGTGATCCTGATGGTTGTCTCCTCGGAAAGGAGTATAGATTATATCTGGGTGAAATTGATAGATGCTCTTTTCTAGAGGAATGATTATATCTTGTATGCAATAGTCCAGTCGTTCATCGTTAAGTCTCAAAAAATCAAGTTCAGCATATCCAAGTAACTTATGCGCATCGCGGGCATAGGATTCCTCAATAAGGTTTTTCTGTTGGTTGAATTTGTGGTCGTAAACCCTGTGTGCGACAATGCAAACCCTGACATGGTCGCCTTGATTTATATGTTTAAGAATTGCCCCACCACAGCCAAGTACTTCGTCGTCCATATGGGGCGCTATCACTAATATTTTTTTCATCGCGAGATGACTGTTTATAAAAATCGAATGTGACAGCGATTATTGATGTATCTTAATACGTGGAGTATTTACTAAGCTATGATCTTGAGTTTTAACTGGCACTTTTATTTAGATTGTTTGTACCATTCGATATACCGATTAATCCCATCTACAAAAGGCGTTACAGTATGCCAGTTTAACTCATTTTTAGCTCTATTGCTGCAAACATCTTTTCCTGAGAAATCGCCGGGACGAGCTGGAATATGCTCTATTTCAACATCCCCTATGATCTTCTGTATGACTTCAGCTATTTGCTTAATTGTGATTTTTTCGGTGCCGTCTAAATTGTATATACGATTCTTTCCAATCGGTTGTAGGGCTTTGACATTTCCCTCAGCCAAATCCTCGACGTATACAAAGTTCCTAAATTGCAAACCATCACCTGCAATCGTAATAGGCTGCCCCCTTAAGGCTCTATTCACAAAAATAGGGATTACAGCCCCAGCTCTCGCCCGTGGGCCGTATGGAATCCCGTATCGAACTATTGTAAAAGGCACATCAAACAGTTTTGAGTATGATTGGCAATAGTATTCTCCAGCTAATTTTGTAGCTGTATAAAAATTATCAGGTGCATTGAGAGGAGTATCTTCATCCACTTCACATGAGTTTGCATTGCTGTACACCCAAGTGGTACTACCAAACACTAAACGGTCGATGTGCTTATTATCGCGGACTGCTTCAAGAACATTTGCGGTTCCTCGAACGTTGATGCTTTCCGCATAATAAGGATCTTTAAAGACTTCACTGACATCAGCGATGGCCGCCAGATGGAAGACAACTGTAACTCCATGCATAGCCTTTTTAAGGTCATTGAGGACCAAGAGACTGCCTTGGTAGTACTCAACTTTAGCATTTTGCTTGTGCCAAGGGGATTCCATCATATCAAAAATACGGACCTCAATTCCATTGCTCAAGAGTTTGTCGACGATATGTGACCCGATGAACCCAGAACCTCCGGTTACTAATGCTTTCATATTCTTTAATATGGTGGCTTATGCTCGCGGCTTAAAAGTGTCTAAGCGTTATAATACAACGGTACACACCAATGATTATTTGCCACCCAATCTGCATTAGGAAAGTTTTCAGGACGATTCATAATTTTGTGGCATAGTTGATCGTAAACTTTTCCTGTTGATTTTTCAATTTCCTGAAAAACTATGTATTTATAGTATCCCGAAACCATCCCTTCGGGGATTTTTAGATGTTCTGGATAGTTTAAGTCAAGCTTATCCTTGGCAATATGGTTTTTCCATTCAACAATTTCTGAGAGCCTTTTCGTTTGAACTAACCCCAAAGCCGCTGTGAACTCCGACATACGGTAATTCAAGCCCCGGATGTCATAATCAAACTTACCATAATTTCTGAATTTCTTCGCAAAATCGCATAGGGAGTTGTGCTTGGACACTAGGATTCCGCCTTCCCCTGTAGAGATGGTTTTAGTCGCATAAAAAGAGTAAACACCAGCATCTCCCCATGAACCCGGAGCTTTCCCGTTCCAAGAAGCCCCATGTGCATGTGCACAGTCTTCTAATAAAATAAGATTATTTTGTCTACAATAGTCCGCAATTTTGTCTATTTCGAAGGCGATATGTCCACCAATATGAACCAACCATACTGCTTTGATATCCTCTTGCTTGTGAGCTTTAATCACAGCGTCATAGCTGAGACATAAGTCATTACGATTACAGTCACCAAATACAAGCTCCGCACCCGCATTGCTAATGATTTGAGGTGTAGCCATAAAGGTGTTTGTTGGGCACAGGATTTTTTTACCCACAAGTCCGAAATATTGCATACAGGCCATTGCGGCCCCTGACCAACTTGAAAATGCAACAGCTTCGAGTTGGTTTATGTTTGCCCATTCTTCTTCAAACAATTTAGTGTACTTTCCCTCACACCATTGATTTGTAGAAAAAATATCATCCCAGCACTTATAGACTTTTTCCTTATCCCTTTTATCAAATCCGATAGAAAATTGAGAGAATTTATTCATATTTATTTTATCACATGATGCTCTGACTTTATCTAGCCTCTTAGTCAAGCATACTTCCGCATATCCAATAAACCTGCATAACAGTCGATTAGCAAGCTTCATATTGTGCGTCAGATATTATGCGACGCTTAGCCCGCTGTAGGTCAGCAAAGCTAAATTATTGTCCATGTTTTTTTAAGACGTTCACTTTCGTGAAATGCGGTAGTTTCACAGCATTTTAGAGGCCAAAACTGCTTGTGGATTAAATTGACTCCGCCAAATTGACTGACATTGAGTTTAATTGATATGCCCAGTGGTGGTGGTGCTCATACGTCACTCCAAAGCTTAAAAATTTCAACGATGAGGTACATTAACCGCATCATGGCCAATGAGGAGGGTTTGATCTTGTTTTGGTGCTTTTATTTTTTTTGGCAGTTTGGTGAAACTTGCATTCTATCAGTTGCCTAGTTTGATTCTGTACATGCTCTTTCCAAGAATTAGAAGTCCCGTTTTTTTCTTGATACTAAAAACCCTGATTTTGAAAGCCAAAGGACCAGTTGTTTTGAGTTAAAAAGGAAGAACTGTTATGCTTAGGTATTTGGGCCAATGATTGGCTCATCATGAAATTTAGCCAGGCCAAAGGCACTTCAAGATCTTCTTTGGCATCAACTGAGCAACCAGATGATGTTCGCTTGGGCAACAAACAGGAGGGCCAGGGCAGTCCAGATCGAGGCTTCAAAAATTTGTCGATCTGCTTGATCAAGCGGTGCGAACC
>Ga0163108_10001248_pt1 | contig 18714 bp, 9 predicted proteins | sample Fk1155metaG_FD_109644 | JGI IMG/M metagenome (GOLD analysis project Ga0163108, IMG submission 109644) | Marine microbial communities from the Central Pacific Ocean - Fk160115 155m metaG | ecosystem: Environmental > Aquatic > Marine > Oceanic > Photic zone | place: The Central Pacific Ocean...
CAAAGAATAATTATAGATTTAAAAGATAAACTTAAGAAACAAAATTACACAATCGATAATAAAATAGCTATAAAAGACAATACCATTAAAAATGAAGCGTTATCTGCTATGGTAGTATTGGGAATTGACAAGAAAAAAGCTGATTTAGCTATAGATAAAATATTAGCAAAAGATGATAATGTTTTAAGTGTAGAAGAATTAATCAAAAAGACATTAAAAAGTATATAATCCAGTATTTTTATTTTGATTTATAGTAAAGCATATATTTATCGTTTTATACTAATTTCAGCATTGGTATTAGTAGCAAACAAATATTTTGCTGGTCCATATAACAACTATATAGCTGCTTTAGATTCACCAGAAATAAATTTAATCTATCCAATAGAAGAATCTTATGATCCAAGCTATTTAGGTGGAGGGCAAATAGACTTTCAAAACCCATTAAACATTATAAATAATGTAGATTACGATCCAATTTCTGATGAATATATTTTCAGTTCCTATATAGGAGATTCTCTAATTTATAGATATACAAGTTCTATGAGCATGGGCGAATATATGGATTATATTCAACAAAAAGAGATGAACGAGTTTTGGCAAGGTAAAGCTGATGAACAGTCAAAAGACCTTCACACTACATCTTCAGATGTGCCAAAGATAAATATACCTGGAGCTAGAAAAATATTTGGAAGTGATTTTGTAGAAATAAAACCTCAAGGTTCTGCTGAACTTAGTTTTGGGCTAAATTCTTCTAGAACGGATAATCCTGTTTTACCAGAAAAGCAAAGAAGAATTACAACTTTTGATTTTAATCAACAAATTCAAATGAACTTAACGGGTAAAATAGGTGATTTAATGACTGTTGGCTTTAATTATAATACAGAAGCTACTTTCGATTTTGAAAATCAATTAAAATTAAATTATTCTGGAGAAGAAGATGATATTATTCAAAAATTAGAAGCTGGAAATGTAAGTATGCCATTAAATAGCTCTTTAATTTCAGGAAGTCAAAGTTTATTTGGAATCAAGTCAGAGTTAAAATTTGGAAGACTTACAGCAACGACAGTATTATCTCAACAAAAAGGTCAGAAAAAAGAAATTGAAGTGGCTGGTGGTGCACAAATAAGTGATTTTGAAATTTATGCCGATAATTATGAAGAAAATAAGCATTTCTTTATGGCATATCATTTCAGAGATACATATGATAAGTCGAATAAAACTCTTCCTTTAGTAACTTCTGGAGTGCAAATTCAAAGAATTGAGGTTTGGATAACTAATAGAACAAATAATTACAATCAAACTAGAAATATTATTGCATTTACTGATTTAGGTGAAAATAACTCCCAAAGATTAGAAAGTTTAGTTTGGGCAGACGTGCCTTATAATAACCCTGATAATGGTCATAACAAACTATATCAAAGCGTTTTAAACAATACAAACATTAGAAATTATGTAAATGCTAGTAATGAACTTTCAGGTCCTTCATATAATATGGAACAGAGTGTAGAATATGAAAAATTAGAAAATGCTAGACTTCTTAATTCTAATGAATATACATACAACTCAGTGCTTGGGTATATTTCATTAAATCAAGCATTAAACAATGATGAAGTTCTAGCAGTAGCTTATCAATATACATATAATGGGCAAACGTATCAAGTAGGAGAACTTTCTACTGATGGAATTACGGGGCAAGACGCTCTTTATCTAAAACTACTAAAATCGACAGTAAGAAACCCAAGAAAGATGCTTTGGGACTTAATGATGAAAAATGTTTATTCATTAGGAGCATATCAAGTTGATCCTACTAATTTCAGATTAGACATTTGGTATAACAACCCTTCTACTTCAGTTGATATAAACTATATACCTAAAACAGGAGTTGATGATAAATTATTAATCCAATTAATCGATTTAGATAGATTAAATCAGCAACAAGCAACTTATTCAGATGGCTTATTTGATTTTTTACCTATAACTGATAATCAAGGAAAAATAATAAATGGGGGTACAATTAACCCTAGAAATGGACGATTATATTTCACTACTATTGAACCATTTGGAACTACTCTTGATAAAAAGCTGTCGGAAAAAGGAATATCTCAAGCCATAAGAAAAACAGTTGTATTTCAACAATTATACGACAGTACAAAGACAGCAGCTCAACAATTACCAGAGTTAAATAGATACAAAATTAAAGGAAAATACCAATCCTCAGTAAGCTCAGAAATTTCTTTAAACGCAATGAACATTCCTCAAGGTTCAGTTGTTGTTACAGCTGGGGGGCGATTACTAACAGAAGGTGTCCAATACACTGTTGATTATAATATGGGTCGCGTTAGAATTTTAGACGATGGAATATTAAGCTCTGGAACACCAATAAAGATATCTTTAGAAAGCAATTCTCTTTTTAGCATTCAAGTTAAATCATTAATGGGAACACATTTAGATTATAAAATTAACAAAAATGCTAATGTTGGAGCAACTTTAATGCGCCTTACTGAAAAACCTTTAACACAAAAAGTAAATATTGGTGATGAACCTATATCTAATACTATGCTTGGATTAGATGGGAGTTTTAGAAAAGAAGTTCCGTTTTTAACAAAACTTGTAGATAAATTACCATTTATTGAAACTAAAGAAAAATCTATAGTTAATTTTTCTGGAGAAATTGCTGCACTAATACCTGGGCACAATAGAGCAATAAATATTGAGGGTGAAGACGGAACTTCTTATATTGATGATTTTGAAGGCAGCCAAAGTGCTATTGACATTAGAACATTCAACACATGGGTATTGTCGTCAATGCCTCAAGGGCAAGCAACCCTTTTCCCGGAAGCTTCTTTATATGACGATATTTCATATGGTAAAAATAGAGCAAAAATTGCTTGGTATGTTATAGATCCACTGTTTCATAATAATAACAATTTAACACCTAGTCATATAAAAGGTCATGCGATGCAAGAAGATCACACTATGAGGCAAGTATTAGTTAATGAAGTATTTCCAAATAAACAATTAAGCACAGGACAATTAACTAACATACCAGTTTTTGACATTGCTTTTTATCCAAAAGAAAGGGGGCCATATAATTATGACGTTTTAACTTCTGGATATTCTGCAGGAGTAGACTTATCTAATGGAGAGTTAAATTCCCCAGAAACAAGATGGGGTGGTATAATGAGGCCTTTAACAACTAACGATTTTGAAGCGGCAAACATTGAATTTATTCAATTTTGGGTAATGGATCCTTTCTCATCAACAACATCAAATTCTTTAGGAGAGCCTGCGTCAAATGACGATTCTCCAAATAGCACAGGAGGTTACTTATATTTTAATCTAGGTAACATTTCAGAAGACATATTAAGAGACGGAAGAAAAGCTTTTGAAAATGGGCTTCCAACAGATGGCAATTACTCTACTGGAGATTGGACTAATACAGAATGGGGATACGTTCCTACATCGCAGGTTATTGTAAATGCTTTCGATAATAATCTAAATTCTAGAACTTTTCAAGACGTAGGTTTTGACGGATTAAGAGATGAGGATGAAGATGACTTTTTTGATAATTTTATTTCTGACATTCAAAATATTTCAGATCCAAATATAGTATCAGACTTACTAGCTGATCCCTCAAGCGATAATTACAATTATTTTAGAGATGATGATTACGATAACAATTCTGTTGATATTCGTTCAAGATATAAAAAATATAATAATCCTGATGGAAACTCTCCAACATCAGAGATGTCTGCTACATATAATAGCGAAGGATATCCAACCTCCGCATCAACATTACCAAATGTAGAAGATATAAATCAAGATAATAACTTAAACGAAACTGAGAGTTATTTTCAATATAAAGTAGCATTAAAACCACAAAACATGGTGGTGGGAACTAATTATATTACCGATAGAATATTAGCAACTGATGAAAAATCTGGGAAACAAGTATATTGGTATCAATTTAGAATACCACTTAGAGAGTTCACAAGTAGAATTAATGGAATTCAAGATTTTAGATCAATAAGATTTATAAGAATGATAATGCATGGTTGGAGCGAAGAAGTAGTGCTTCGTTTTGCAAGACTAGAATTAATTAGAGGTGAATGGCGTTCATACTTAGGATCTTTACTTTCTGATGGGGAATATATTCAACAAGAAGAATCAAATACTACTTTTAATATTAGTGCTGTAAACATTGAAGACAATGGTAATAGAGATCCTATAAATTATGTTTTACCAGATGGAATAGTAAGAGAGGTAAATTATCAAACTGCAAATCTAGCTCAACAAAACGAACAATCTTTAGTGCTAGATGTTTGTGGATTACAAGATGGCGATGCAAGAGCTGCATACAGGAATATAAATTTTGATATTAGAAATTACAATAAAATTCAAATGTATATTCACGGAGAATCTAATGATGATTTAAATTCTGTAGCTGACGATGAAATTACTGTTTTTGTTCGTTTAGGAACAGATTTTATTTCAAACTATTACGAATATGAGATGCCATTAAAAATTTCTGATTGGAATATTCATACATCAAGTTCAGTATGGCCAATTGAAAATAATATGACAATAGATTTAAATGCTTTAAAACAAGTAAAGAAAAATAGAAATTCAAAACTTAATAACATAACAAACATTGCCGAAGTTTCAATGCTAGAAAGATATACAGAAAGAGATGTAAAAGATCCAACAAGGAATATTACTGTTATAGGAAATCCAAATCTTCAAGGTTTAAAAACAATAATGATTGGTGTTAGAAATCCTAAAAATGATGATATTAATAATCAGTGGCAACCTGATGATGGTCTAGAAAAATGTGTAGAAGTTTGGGCAAATGAACTAAGGCTCTCAGATTTTAATGAAAATGGAGGTTGGGCAACAATTGGAAGAATGACGGCTAATTTAGCTGATTTTGCTGATGTTTCCTTAGCAGGCAATTATTCTACTCCAGGGTTTGGTTCTATGGAAAAAAGAGTTAGTGAACGCCAGCAAGAATATATCTATGGGGTTGATGCTTCTTCAACAGTAAAACTAGGCAAATTCTTTGGAGATAAAGCTAAAGTTCAATTGCCAATGTTTGTAGGATATTCAAAAAATGTAATTAAACCTCTTTACGATCCGTTAAGCCCGGATTTAATCTTTGAAAAAGAAATAACAGAAGAAGATGACATTTGGAAAGATAGATTAAATAACGGCATAGACTTAACTGAAAGAAAATCAATAAACTTTACTAATGTTAGAATTGAAAGTTCAAGTAAAAAGCCTAGACCGTGGAACATATCTAATTTTAGTCTTAGTTATTCATATAATCAGTTATATCATCGAGATATAAATACAAGAATGGATCAACAAAATTCTTATCTTTTTAATACAAGTTATGGTTTTAATAATAGTCCAAAAGCAATAGAGCCATTTAAGAAAATTAAGTTTATAAGAAAATCTCCTTGGCTAAGGCCGATTAGAGATATTAATTTCTTTTTAGCTCCTAAGCAAATTTCCTTACGCTCATCAATTAATAGAACTTATAATATTTTTACTACTAGATATAATTTTCAAGGTGGCGAAAGATTTGAGTATCCACAATTTAGCAAAACATTTAATTGGGACAGAAATTATGATTTTAAATATGATCTTACCAAAGCTCTACAATTTGATTTATCTGCTGTAAACAGAGCTTTTATTAATGAAACCCCTGGTGAAGTTGATTATGGCATATTTGGATATGAAAGACAAGAAGCTATTGATTCTATAAATAATAGTTTCTCAAACTTTGGAGAAACTATGTCTTATAATCATATTGGAAACTTAACATATAAGTGGCCTTTTAACAAGTTTCCATTAACAAGCTTTATTTCTTTAACAACTAGATATAGCGGAAATTTTGATTGGACAAGAGCTCCCTTAGCTTTAGTAAACGACACTTTAAATGTTGGAAATGTAATACAAAATTCTAGAGTTGTTTCTTGGAACGGAAAACTTAATTTTACAACACTATATAACAAAAGTAAGTATTTAAAGAAAGTTAATAGAAAATATTCTAGAAGCTCTGGCAGCAGAGCAAGAAGCAAGGCCAGGGCTGCTGTTCAAAATGGAGGAAAGAAAATAAAAGAAAAAAACATAAAAAAAGGTGAAGAAGGTGAAGAAGGTGAAGAAGATGAAAACAAAGAGAACAAAAAGAAAGATAAAAATAAGAATAAAAAAGATGATAGTTTTAATGTATTAGAACAATTTGCGAGAATATTAATGTCTGTAAAAAGTGTAAGCGGAACATTTAACACTAATGATGGAATATTGTTGCCTGGTTATGGGAATTATACCAATATAATGGGAATGGATGAACAATGGATGGGACCATCATTAGCATTTATTTCTGGAGGATATCAAGAAAGAGATTTAATAGGAACAACAACAGGTCTTATTTTTGCTGAAAATGCTGCTAGAAATAATTGGTTAGTTGATTCTTCAAATTATGGATTAATAAGCACTCAATACATGGTTAATCATACAGAGACTATGAGTTTTAAAGCTTCAATAAAGCCAATTAATAGCCTTAGAATAGATTTAAATGCAGATAGAAACTTTATGGAAAACAGAAATTCTAATTTAGGTTGGGACAATTCTTCATTTGCACTTGTAAACAACCAATATAATGGTTCATTTAGCACCTCTATCATTACATGGGGTACAGCTTTTTCTTCAGATAAAGGTGCTGATAGCACTTTAACAAGTGTTATTTTTGACAATCTATTAGCTTCTAGAGATGAAGTTTCCACTTTACTTGGATCTAATAATCCTTATTCAGACACAAGTGCAAGTGAGAGTGGATATGCTGGAGGATATGGCGGTTCACAACAAGATGTAATTATAGGGGCATTCTTAAATGCATACAAAGGAACAAGCCCTACATTAGACAATATAAATCCTTTCTCTCAAAGAATACCGCTTCCTAACTGGAGAATTACATATGATGGATTAGGTAAAATTAAGTTATTAAAAAAATGGGTAAGAAACTTATCTTTCACACATGCTTACCGATCTAATTTTACTTTGGCAAACTTTACTACCAATCTAAATGGACAATTTGACTCAGAAGGAAATGCAACAGAGCTAGATATGGCAGGAAACTTTATTAGCCAAAAGCAAATAATGACACTCTCAATATTAGAGCAATTTTCTCCTCTACTAGGTGTTGATATGACTCTTACTAACGATATAATGGTAAAACTTGAAATTAAAAAAGATAGGAATATAACTCTAAGTTTATCAAATAATCAAATTACTGAAATAAAAGGATCTGAGCTGGTTCTTGGCTCGGGATATACTTGGAGAAAACTTCAATTACCTTTTAAAATTGCTGGAAAAGCAATACAGCCTAGCGATTTACGAATGAGATTTGACGTCTCTATTAGAGATAATAAAACAATAACAAGAAAAATTATTGAAAATCAATCTCAAGCAACAGCTGGTCAAAGAATGGTGTCTATTAAGTTTTCAGGAGACTATCATCTTACTAAACAACTGATGATAAGATTGTATTTCGATAGAATTGTAAATACTCCTTTTGTATCAACCTCTTTCCCGACTGCAAATACAAATGCAGGTTTTGCACTTAGATTTCAATTATAGATAAAATTACTTTGCTTTTAGAAAAACAAAGATTAATTTCGCATTCCAATGCCGAAGTGGCGGAACTGGTAGACGCGCACGACTCAAACTCGTGTGCCTTAGGGCGTGTGGGTTCGATTCCCACCTTCGGTACAACTCATTAATTATAAAGTAATTTGCAAGAAAAACAAAAGAGATATGACAGCGCTTATCTAAAAATGGCTCTACAATGGGCTGAATTATCTCATTGCAAAAGGAAAAAAGTTGGCGCTATAATTGTTAAAGACAGAATGATAATTTCTGATGGTTACAATGGTTCTCCATCAGGATTTGAAAACTGCTGTGAAGATGAATATGGAAAAACTCTATGGCATGTATTACACGCAGAGGCAAATGCAATATTAAAAGTAGCCAATTCAACAAACTCATGCAAAGGTGCAACGCTATATCTAACCCTTTCTCCTTGCAAGGAATGTTCAAAATTAATATTACAAGCTGGAATTACTCGTTTAGTTTATATTAATAATTATAAAGAATCTATTGGAATACAATTTTTAGAAAAAGCTGGAGTTAAAGTAGTTCAAATATCGCTATAAATGAGTATAAATAATTTCCTTAAGATAATATACCCTATTTTAATAGGATGTTTTGCTACAATCACATACTATATTGGCGTAAATCAAGCTAAAGACAATAGCAATATAAAAAATTTTAATAATCAAGATAAACTCCAATATATAATGTCTGTTATAGAAAATAGATATGTAGATTCTACTGATAAAAATGTTTTAATAGAAAATTCTATTTTAGGAATGTTAGAAAAACTCGATCCACACTCTACTTATATTCCAAAAAAGAAAGTAGCTCAAGCTAATGAAAGTCTACAAGGTCATTTTGGAGGCGTAGGAATAAGATTCATTATAATCAGAGATACATTAATGATTACAGAAGCAATTTATGGTGGACCATCATATAATGTAGGCTTAAAATTTGGAGACAGAATATTATCTGTAGATGATGAAGATATCTATGGAATAAATCTAGACATACAAGGTGTATTAGACCGTTTAAAAGGCAAGCAAGGTACAAAAGTTAAGCTAGAAACTTATAACATAAAAACTAAGAAAACAAGAATTAGCAATATTACCAGAGGTGCAATATCTATTCCATCAATAGATGCTTCCTATATGATTAACAATAATACTGGCTATATTAAACTTAGTAGCTTTTCTGGCCAAACAGCAATTAATATACCTATAACAATTAATGAGTTGAAAAAATTAGGAATGACAAAATTAATATTTGATTTAAGAGATAATGGTGGCGGGTATTTATTTGGAGCTGTAAGTGTTGCAGATGAATTCTTAAATAGCAATAAATTAATTGTTTATACAGAAGGTTTACATCAAGAAAGAAACAGCCAATTCGCTACATCTCAAGGTGTTTTCGAAAAGGGAGAACTAATAATATTAGTTAATAGTAATTCTGCTTCAGCAAGCGAGATTGTTAGCGGTGCGATTCAAGATAACGATAGAGGTTATATTATAGGCAGGAGAACTTTTGGGAAAGGCTTAGTTCAGCAGCCAATAAGTTTAGATGACAGTTCCGAATTGCGATTAACGATCTCTAGATATTATACTCCAACAGGTAGATGTATCCAGAAACCCTATGGAGAAGGAGTTGATTACGACAACGAAATATATAAGAGATATGTAAATGGAGAAATGCAAGAATTAGACAGCAATGCCTTTCTTTCTAAAGAAAAATTTACTACACCTAAAGGGAAAATTGTATATGGAGGAGGTGGTATTTTTCCAGACATTTTCATCCCTATAGATACAACGAAATATTCAAATTCATATGTAGATTTGTTATATTCTTCATTATTTAGGAACTTTACTTTTGATTATGTATACAATCATGATAGATATTTACAATTTAAAGACATTTACGATTTTTCTAAAAATTTTAAAATATCAAATGAAATTATAGAGAATTTCATTCATTATGCAAAAAACAATTCAAGTATTAACTTGGTAGATGCTGAAATTATGAAAGATAGAAAGCAAATAGAAAATAAACTAAAAGCTGACATATCCTCTTATTTATTTGGAATAAGCGCCAGATATTTTATTTCACTTGATTATGATGAAGATTTTAAAGCTGCTATGAATTATTTATTATATTTGAAAAATGGAAATTAAAGCAAAACAAATTGCAGAACTTCTATGTGGTAAAATTGAAGGTGATGAAAACATAATAGTAAGTGATATGTCCAGAATTGAAGAGGGCAAACCAGGAACTATAACTTTTCTAGCAAATCCAAAATATGAAACTTATATTTATAACACCAAGGCTTCAATAGTAATTGTAGGTCTAGAATTTAAAGCAGAAAAAAATCTTCCCAAACAATTAACTTTAATTAAAGTTGAAAATCCATATAAAAGTTTAGCAAAACTTTTATCATATTACGACTCATATAAAAACAATAAAACTGGTATAGAAACTCCTAGTTTTATATCTAAATCAGCAAAAGTTGGTAAAAATGTTTATATAGGAGCTTTCTCTTATATAGGAGAGAGTGTAATAATTGAAGACAATGTAAAAATATATCCTAATACTTATATAGGCGACAATGTAAATATTGGAAAGAACTCTTGTTTAAATGCTGGAATAAAAATTTATGCAAATACAATAATTGGAAATTCTTGCACTATTCACTCTGGAGCTGTTATTGGGGCAGATGGTTTTGGTTTTGTGCCAAATTCAGAAAATAATTATCAAAAAGTTCCACAAATAGGAAATGTAATTATTGAAGACTATGTTGAAGTTGGCGCTAATACTACTATTGATAGAGCAACAATTGGATCTACAGTAATAAAAAAAGGTGTTAAGCTAGATAATTTAATACAAATAGCACACAATGTAGAAGTAGGTGAAAACACTGTTATAGCTGCCCAAACAGGAATTTCAGGCTCTGTAAAAATTGGAAAAGATGTTATGATTGGTGGTCAAGTAGGCATGGCAGGGCATCTTAAAATTGCTGACAAAGTTAAAATTGCTGCTCAGAGTGGTATAGGAAACAACATAATAAATGAAAATGAGATAGTTCAAGGCTCACCATCTTTTAATATTGGAGACTACAAAAGGAGTTATGTTCTTTTTAGGAAACTTCCAAAATTAAAACAAGACATTGACTCTATAAAAAAAGCTGTTAAAGAATTAAAAAATGAGTGAAAAGCAAAGAACATTAAATAAATCATTTACAATTTCAGGCATAGGGCTTCATACAGGTAAAACAGTAGAGGTTACTGTTGAGCCAGCTCCTGAAAATCATGGCTATAAATTTCAAAGAACTGATGTTGAAGGTCAGCCTATTATTCCAGCAGATGCAAGTTTAGTAGTTGATACTCAAAGAGGCACTACATTAGAAAAAAATGGCGTTAAAGTCTGTACAACAGAACATCTTTTAGCAGCTCTTTATGGAATGCATATAGATAACGCTCTAATAAAATTAAATGGCATTGAAATTCCTATCGTAGATGGTAGTGCATTACCTTTTGTAAAAGAAATAGAAAAATCAGGGATTAAAGAACAAACAGCTGAAAGAGAATACTTTGAATTTAAATCAAACGAAGCATATGAAGATCTTGAAAAAGGTATAGAAATTTTAGCAATTCCATACGATGAATTTAGAGTTACTGTAATGGTTGACTATGACTCTCATGTTCTAGGAACTCAACATGCAAGTATGTATCATACAGGAGAGTTTAAAAAAGAAATTGCTCCTTGTAGAACATTTGTATTTTTAAGAGAATTAGAATATTTAGCTAAAGCTGGGCTTATTAAAGGAGGCGATATAGATAATGCAATTGTTTTAGTAGAAAGAGAAGATGTATCTCAAGAAGAAATAGATAAATTAGCTAAAATATTAGGTAAAGAACATCTAGATATAAAAATACAAGGCAACACATTAAATAATTGCAAACTAAAATTCATTAATGAACCTGCAAGACATAAATTATTAGACGTTATTGGTGATTTAGCTCTAGTGGGCAAACCAATCAAAGGACATATATTAACAGCTCGACCGGGACATTCTGGGAACATATCATTTGCGAAAATTATTAAAACAATTATGAAACAACAAGAGAAACAAGGGCGTCAGTTTGATTTATCAAAAGAGCCTTTATACAACATAGTAGACATAGAAAAAATTCTACCACACAGATATCCTTTTTTGCTAGTAGATAAAGTCATGGAAATAACTGAGAATTCAATTATTGGAATTAAAAATGTTACCATGAATGAACCTCAGTTTACTGGACATTTCCCTTCAAATCCTGTTATGCCAGGAGTATTACAAATAGAGGCTATGGCTCAAAATGGTGGGATTTTTGCTCTTAGTAAAGTTGAAGACCCACATCTTTATACTACTTATTTTATGAAAATAGATAATGTAAAGTTTAAAAGAAAAGTTGTGCCTGGAGATACAATCGTTTTTGAATTAAAGCTTTTATCTCCTATTAGAAGAGGGCTAGTAAATATGGGAGGCAAAGGATATGTTAATGGACAAGTTTGCCTGGAGGCTGATATGTTAGCTCAAATAGTTAAAGATAAAGAAAAGTAAATTTTTTATATAAAAATTATCTGAAAAAAATGTCAATAAGCAAACAAGCATATATTCATGAAGATGCAAAAATCGGAAAAGGCGTTATTATTGAACCTTTTTCTTCTGTTTATGGCGATGTAGTAATTGGTGATGGAACATGGATAGGACCTAATACTGTTATTATGGATGGAGCAAGAATTGGCGAAAATTGTAGGATTTTCCCCGGGGCTGTAATATCATCAGTATCTCAAGATTTAAAATATAAAGGAGAATATACTACAACCGAAATAGGGAATAACACGACTATAAGAGAATTTGTTACAATTCATAAAGGAACTAATGATAGACATAAAACAATAGTAGGTAGCAATTGTTTGCTAATGGCTTATGTCCATGTAGCCCACGATTGTATTATTGGAGATAATGTCATTATTGCTAATTCAACACAATTAGCAGGGCATATCACTATTGATGATTGGGTAATAATTGAAGGAATGGTTGGAACACAACAATTTGTTCATATTGGCGAACACGCTTTTATTGCTGGAGGCTCACTGGTTAGAAAAAATGTCCCCCCTTTTGTGAAAGCTGCTAGAGAGCCACTGTCTTATGTTGGGGTAAATACAATTGGAATGAGAAGAAGAGGATATAGCGATCAGCAAATAATGAATGTAGAAGATGCATATAGAGTAATATATGTTCATAATAGCAATATAACAACAGCTATTAAAGTTGCAGAATTAGAACTTCCTCAATCTGATGAAAAAGAAGTAATACTTGATTTTATTAGAAGTTCTACAAAAGGAATAATGAGAGGCCTAAGCTAAAACTACTTATAAAAGCAAAAACAATGACAATGACAATAACAACAACTCCAACAGTACCAAATAAAGAAATAATAGAAATATTGGGCTTAGCTAGAGGAAGTACAGTTCGTGCTAAGCATATAGGAAGAGATCTCTTAGCTATTTTTAAACATATTTTTGGAGGAGAAATTTTAGCTTATACAGAACTACAAGAACAAAGTAGAAATCAAGCTATTGAAAGAATGAAGGCTGAAGCTAAAAGTCTAGGAGCTGATGCTGTAGTTAATGTTAGGTTAACAACAGCAATGATTATGCAAGGTACTGCAGAAATTTTAGCTTACGGAACAGCTGTAAAATTAAAATAAAGGCGTGAATTTTATAAGTAAAATATCTATTACTGAACTTGGCAAAATAATAGATGCAAAGATTATTGGCAACACTGCACTCTATATTAAAGGCCTAAATGAAATTCACAAAGTTAAGCAAGGGGATATTGTATTTGTAGACAACAAAAAGTATTATGACAAAGCATTGAACAGCAAGGCTTCTGCTATAATAATAAATGATGAAGCGGTAAATGTTCCAAAAGGAAAAGCCATTTTATTTTCTAAACATCCATTTAATGATTTTAACAAATTAATTAAACATTTTAACAAAACTTACTTATCTGATAGAAATATTGGTGAAAACTGTTCTATAAATAAAAGTAGTTTTCTTCATCCTAGTGTTGTAATAGGAAATAATGTCAAAATTGGAGAATCTTGTGTTTTACACCCTAATGTAGTAATTTATAATAATGTTACAATTGGAAATAATGTTACAATTCATTCAGGCTGCATAATTGGAGCAAATGCTTACTATTATAAAAAACAAAAAGGAGCTTATTCTCCATTAATTTCATGTGGCAATGTGATAATTGAAAACAACGTAGATATTGGAGCTAATACAACTATTGATATTGGAGTTACATCTAGCACAATTATAAAATCAGGTACAAAAATTGATAATCAGGTACAAATAGGACATGACACTGTTATAGGAAATAATTGTCTTTTAGCATCTCAAGTAGGAGTTGCTGGCTGTGTTACTATTGAAGATGATGTAATTCTATGGGGGCAAGTAGGTGTTGCAAGTGATATTACTATAAAAAAAGGAACGATAGTTTATGCGCAATCTGGCCTAACAAAAGGCACTAAAGAAGGCAAAACTTATTTTGGCTCTCCTGCTCTTGAAGCAAGAGATAAATTTAAGGAAATGGCATTAATAAGAAAAATACCTGATTTAATTCATAATAAGCCAATTGAAGAGAAAATTGAACAAGAAAAAGCTAAAAAAGAATTAGAAGTAGCTGCTGAAATGCAAAAATTATTATTCCCTTCAGATTTTCCTAATGACAGCAAAGTAGAAGTTGCTGCCCACTATGAAACTCAGCAATTAGTTGGTGGCGACTATTATGATTTTATAAAAATTAATAATGAAGAATATGTTTTTTGCATCGCAGATGTCTCTGGCAAAGGGATTCCTGCGGCACTTCTTATGAGTAATTTTCAAGCAAATTTAAGAGCAAATATTAAATTTAATAAAGAAATGAGCTTAACAGAATTAATTGAAAAATTAAATGATGATGTTAATAAAGCTGCAAAAAATAAAAAACATATTACATTCTTTATAGCCTATTACAATGCTATTAACAAAGAATTAAAATATATAAACGCAGGGCACAATCATCCATTATTATTAAATAAAACACAAACAAAACTTTTAGATAAAGGCTGTGTTGGTCTTGGATTGTTTGATAAACTTCCTGAAATTGAAGTAGGAGTAGAGAGTATTCAGACAAAAGACATACTTGTTTGTTATACGGATGGAATTGTGGAGTTAGAAAATGAAAAAAATGAGCAATTTGAGATAGATAATTTATTGAAAATTATTAATAAAAACTTTAATCAACCTGTAGAAAAATTGAACATGTCAATTTTTAAGGAACTAAATAATTTTAAAAAATCTAGAGAATTCTTGGATGATACAGCATTACTAAGTTGTAGATTTATTAAAGATGAAGAAAATATTCATCAAGAACAAATTACTTTTTCAAAAGATCTTTAATATGCTCTTTTATCAACACCTTCGACATAATTAATAAATGCTTTATTTACAACCTTATTACCTCCCGAAGTGGGATAATTCCCTGTAAAATACCAGTCGCCTTTATGCTTTGGACACGCTTTATGTAAATTATCAATTGTTTGATATATTATTTTTACAGGAACTTTTACATCTGAGTGTTTTAATAACTCAGATATTTTGTCAGAAATTTCAGTATAAGTAAAAGGTTCATAAATCTCTTTTACATAATTTTTTATTTCCTCTTTAGGTAAATGTTCCTGCTGCTTACATTTGTTATAAACATTTGTTATTATCTTTTGATTCCCAGTATCTTTCAATAATGCAATAGCGGCTTGAAAAGCAATAAAATCTCCTAATTTAGCCATGTCTATACCATAACAATCTGGATATCTAATTTGAGGTGCTGAGGAAACAATTACTATTTTTTTAGGATCAAGCCTGTCTAGGATTCTTATTACACTTTGCTTTAAAGTAGTGCCTCTAACTATAGAGTCATCAATAACAACTATGTTATCTTCATTTCTTTTAATAGAATCATAAGTGATATCATATACATGAGCAACCATTTCATCTCTTGCATCATCTTGAGTAATAAAGGTTCTAAGTTTAGCATCTTTAACCATTATTTTCTCTATTCTAGTTCTAATAGAGATTATTCTTTCTAAATCTTCCTTATTAGCATTATTGCCTAAGGCTTGAATTTTCTTTAATTTAACTTTATCTAAATAATCTTCTGTAGCTTTTACCATTCCGTAATATGACATTTCTGCAGTATTTGGAATAAATGAAAACACAGTATTTCTTAAATCATAATCGATTTCTTTTAGGACTTCTTTAGTGACTAGCCTTCCTAATTCTAATCTTTCTTGATAAATATCTTTGTCTGTTCCTCTTGAAAAATATATTCTTTCAAAAGAGCACTTTGCCTCCTTCTGTGGTTCTCTTACTAATTTTTCAGAAGTTTTTCCATCTTTTTTAATTATTAAGGCGTGTCCAGGTGTAAGCTCTTTAATGTCTTCCCACTTTAAATTAAAAGCAGTTTGTATAACTGGTCTCTCAGATGCAACAACAACTATTTCATCGTCTTCATACCAAAATGCAGGGCGTATGCCTGAAGGATCTCTTAAAACAAAAGCGTCACCATGTCCCATCATCCCAGCCATAACGTATCCACCATCCCAATCAATTGCAGAATTTTTTAAAATTCTTTGAACATCCATATTTTCAGCAATTAGCTTAGAAATTTCTTTATTAGTATGATTTTTTTTATCGTAAGTGTCAAATAATTCTTGATTTTCTTGATCTAAATAATGGCCAATTTTTTCAATTATAGTTACAGTGTCAGTCATCTCTTTTGGATGCTGCCCAATTTGAACTAAAAGCCCAAACAATTCATCAACATTTGTAAGATTAAAATTTCCGGCTACAACTAAATTTCTAGTCATCCAGTTATTTTGTCGCAGAAAAGGATGGCAATTTTCAATTCCGTTTTTACCAAAAGTTCCATAACGCAAATGGCCTAAAAATACTTCTCCAGTAAAAGCTTCTTTTTGTTTTAAATAGTCAACATCAAGTAAGCTTTCCGGATGATTTTGTTCAAGATCTTGAAACCTTTTGTTTACGTAAGAAAAGATATCTTGGATTGGTTTAGAGTGTATACTTCTATATCTGCTTATATATCTTGTTCCAGGAGGCATATCTAATTTTATATTTGCTAGTCCAGCACCATCTTGACCCCTATTATGCTGTTTTTCCATAAGCAAATACATTTTATTTAAGCCATAAAATGCTGTTCCATACTTCTTTAAATAATAAGCTAATGGTTTCTTTAACCTTAGCATTGCAATACCACATTCATGTTTTATATTATCACTCATGGCTACAAAAGTAAGAATTATTAATGTTTATTTGTTTTTAAAAAAGAATTGAAATTTATTTTTTTTTCTTAAAAGCGCTTTCAATCAATTTATGTTCTAAATAAATTCATAGAAAATAATATTTCTTCAAATAATGCTAAACATATATTTGTTTTTTATAAGGAAAGCACTAAGTTTGCACTCCGAAATTAAAGTTATCGACAAAACTTAAGTATAATTCTCTCGAAATTGTCGTAATCGAGATACAAAAATCTCTATAATGTCCGAAGAAAAAAAAGAAAAAATAGCTGCAAAATCTACAACAGCTAAGAAAACAACAGCTAAGAAAACAACAGCTAAGAAAACAACAGCTAAGAAAACAACAGCTAAGAAAGAAACAAGTGCTGAAAAAACAGAAGTTAAAACTCCTAGAAAAAGAACAGCAAAGAAGATTGAAACTGCTCCGGAAAAAGAAGTAGCTATTGAAGCAAGCGCTTCTGCAATAGAAACAGTCGTTGCTGAAGTTGAAGAAAAAACACCAGAAATTGTTAAATCAATTGAAGAGTTACAAGCAGAGTTTGACTGGAATGACTTTGAATCTGAAGAAACAGATACATACTCTAAAGAAGAAAGAACTAATTTAGACACAAAGTATGATGGCACTTTAAATCAAATAGAGCCAAAATCATTAGTTATTGGTAAAGTTCTTGCAATAAACGAGAAAGAAATAGTAATTAACATCAATTACAAAAGCGAAGGAATTGTTCCAAAAAATGAATTTAGATATAACCCAGATTTAAAAATTGATGATGAAGTCGATTTATATATCGAAAGTATGGAAGACCATACAGGGCAACTTGTTGTATCTCACAAGACGGCTAGAACTCATAGAGCATGGCAAAAAGTTAATGAGGTATTAGAAACAGGAGAAATTATAACTGGAAATGTAAAATGTAGAACAAAAGGAGGTTTAATTGCTGATGTATTTGGAATTGAAGCTTTCTTGCCAGGTTCTCAAATTGATGTTAAACCAATTAGAGATTATGATCAGTTTGTTGGCAAAAATATGGAATTCAAAGTAGTAAAAATTAATCATGAATTTAAAAATGTTGTTGTTTCTCATAAAGCATTAATTGAAGCTGAAATTGAAGAGCAAAAGAAACATATTATGTCTGGCCTTGAAAAAGGACAAGTACTTGAAGGAACTGTTAAAAACATTACTGCTTACGGAGTATTTATTGATTTAGGTGGAGTTGATGGTTTAGTTCACATAACAGATCTTTCTTGGGGAAGGGTTAATCATCCTGAAGAAATAGTTACTCTAGATGAAAAAATAAATGTTGTAATTCTTGATTTTGATGATAAGAAAAAGAGAATTGCTCTTGGATTAAAACAACTTTCTTCTCACCCATGGGAAAAATTAGATGAAAACCTTAAAGAAGGAGACGAAGTAAAAGGGAAAGTAGTGGTTCTTGCTGATTATGGTGCTTTTATTGAAATAGCATCAGGTGTTGAAGGATTAGTTCATGTTTCAGAAATTTCATGGAGTCAACATTTAAGATCTGCAGGAGACTTCCTTAAAGTAGGTGATGAAGTAAAAACAAAAATTCTAAGCCTAGATAGAGAAGAAAGAAAAATGTCCTTAGGTATAAAACAATTAATTCCAGATCCATGGGATAATATTGAAGCTAGA
>Ga0163108_10001249_pt1 | contig 18706 bp, 15 predicted proteins | sample Fk1155metaG_FD_109644 | JGI IMG/M metagenome (GOLD analysis project Ga0163108, IMG submission 109644) | Marine microbial communities from the Central Pacific Ocean - Fk160115 155m metaG | ecosystem: Environmental > Aquatic > Marine > Oceanic > Photic zone | place: The Central Pacific Ocean...
TCAATTAAAACTTTGGACTCATTATTAGATTTTGATCATGAGCTTATTGAAGCCAAAAAACTATTAGAAGAGGCTGAGATTCAGATATCTGAGGCTACTGATTATTTATCAAAATACAGCTCTTCAATGGATTTTGACCCAGAAAGATGCATGTGGCTAGAAGACCGAATAAACTCGATCTTGACAATTGCTCGCAAACATCGAGTTGAACCCAATGAACTTGGTGCTTTATTTGAAAAAATTACAAACGAACTTGAGGATTTGCAAAACAGTGAAAGCAAATTTAAGCAGCTTGAAGCTGACACAAAAAAATTAAAAGTACAATACGAGGAATATGCAAACAGCTTAAGTGAGAAAAGAAAAGTTGCTGCAAAAAGATTCTCAAAATTAGTCACTCAAGCAATGTCTGGGTTAGGTATGCCAGATGGTATATTTAAAATTGAATTGACTGCATCAAATAAAATGACTCAGCATGGTATAGACACTATTGATTTTTTAATCAGTGCTAACCCAGGACAAGAACCTCAATCGATTGCGAAAATTGCTTCAGGTGGTGAATTATCTCGAATGAGTTTAGCGATCCAAGTCATTGCAAGTGATGGCAGTAGTATCCCAACGATGATCTTTGATGAAGTTGACAGCGGTGTTGGTGGAGCCGTTGCAGAAATGATTGGTATAAGATTAAAAGAACTCGGAAGAACAAGACAAGTACTCTGTGTCACTCATCTCCCGCAAGTAGCCAGCCAAGCCTCTTCACATATGCGAATTAATAAAATGACAGACGGAAATTCCACAAAAATTCATGTAACAAAACTAAAGGAAGATTCGCGAATTGAAGAGATTGCACGCATGCTCGGCGGCATCGAAATGACAGAAAAGACAAGAGAACATGCTTCTGAAATGCTGGCAAAAAAAGATTATTTAAAAAAGAATGCTGATCTAAAATCAGTTAAATGAGATTTATTCCTTTGGCTTCACGTAAAGAACAATATTTCTATCTATCAAGTCGTAACCATATTCGCCAGCTACTTTTTCGTGTATGGCATCAATCTCTTCGTTATTGAACTCAGTAACCTTGCCAGTCTCAACGCAGATCATATGATGGTGAGGGCAATCGTTTACCTCAAAGACAGAATGACCGCCTTCAAAATTATGCCTAATCACCAACCCAGCTGATTCAAATTGAGTTAATACTCTATAGACAGTTGCTAAACCAATATCTTCATCTGTTTTTAATGTTTCCTTGTAGATATCTTCGGCACTCATATGCCTCTCAGGATTCTTCTCCAAGATTTCAAGAATTTTAAGTCGAGGCAATGTAACTTTTAGGCCTGCTTTTTTTAATTCATTGCGTTGTTCCATAACAAGTAAACCTTAATGTCTTTTTATCTCTAGTTCAAATCTTTTTAATTATTAAGTTATTATGAACTAAAACAATACGCCATCCAAATTTATCCCCTAAAATAAGCCCGCATACTAGTTTAATAAGTTCGAATAAGTTAATCTTTCTTTTATGAGAGCCATAAAGCACTTAAGCATCCTATTATTGATATTATTGACACAAGCTTGTGTATATCAAGCAAATCTAGCGCAAGGAAATTTTGTCGATAAAGAGGATCTAGATCAAGTTGAAATTGGAATGACAAGAAATCAAGTCCGTTTTCTCCTAGGAACACCAATGATTGAAGACCCATTCCATGAAGATAGATGGGACTACATTTATTACTTAAAAATTGGACGCGAAAAAGCGATTCTTAAAACCTGGGTTTCCATATTCTTTGAAAACAATACGGTCAACGATATAAATAAAAACCAAAAACTCAACCCTAATTTATAACTTAACCCTTAAAATGCTAGTTGTATATTTCTTTGGCCCTCAAAACAAAAGCATCGACGAGCTTATCGCAAATATTCTCGAAGAAAGGACCTAACGACAAATCTAATAAGCTATTTTTAAATTCAAATTTAAGTTTAAATTCTATTTTACTTCCTTCATTTTCAAGATTCACAAATGACCAACCTCCTTCAAAATGACTAAATGGTCCTTCACTCAAAGATAATTGTATAGTGTCGTATTGAGTTAGTTTGTTGGATGTTGTGAACTGAGATTGAATGCCATTTTTACTTAACGCAATTGTGGCAACAACATTTTGGTTGCTCCTGTGATGTATTTCTGTACGTCTGCACCACGGCAAAAAATCGGGATAAGCATCTATATCATCGACCAATAAGAACATTTCTTTTGGTGAATATTGAACGTATGCGCTTCTTTTAATTTGGCGCATACGTCAACTCAAAAAAATAAACAGACAAAACTTAAATCCAACCTATTGCCTGTAAGAAGATTATTAGAATCGCAATTGGCGCAAAGAATTTCGCCAAGAAACGCCAAATCTTATATACCAAACCATGCCCATCAAGCTCTTCAGATGTTGAATTCTTACTCATGATCCACGCGGCAAATATGGTAGTAAATACTGCGCCCAAAGGAAGCATTACATTACTGGTCAAGAAATCTACATTCTCGTATATTGTTCCCTTGAGGAAAATGAAATCTGATAGCGTGTTAAATGACAAAGCTGTTCCTAAACCAAAAAACCAAATCATAGAAGCAATTATTGCAGCCGACTGCTTTCTATTAAATTTTGTACTCTCCACCATCCAAGCAACAGCCGGTTCCATTAGACCTAGTGCAGAAGTCAATGCAGCAAAAGACAATAAAACAAAGAAAATAGTAGATAAGAATGTTCCAGCTTGCATTTGACCAAAAACAAGGGGTAAAGTTTTAAAGACCAAATCAGGTCCTTCCCCAGGATTCAAGTCATTAGCAAAAACTAATGGAAAAATCACTAACCCTGCCAACATCGCTATTCCGGTATCCGCAATAACCACAGATACAGTGGCATTAGTTATTGAGGTTTCCTGGGGAAGATATGCCCCATAAGCCATTATGGCGCCCATACCAATACTCAATGTAAAACAAGCTAATCCCATAGCTGTTAACACACCATCCCAGTTTAATGCATCAAAATCTGGGGTAAACATGAATAAAACGCCTTGCATGAATGATCCAGAAGTTAAAGAATAAAAAAGCAAGACAAACAGCAGCATTAATAACGCAGGCATTAAAAATTTTACGGCTCTTTCAAGCCCTTTTACACCTGACGCTATAATAAAATAATTGATACCCATAAAAATGGTATGCGCCAGTATTACAGCCACTGGATTACTAACAAACTCGTCAAAAAGGTTAGATATTGAGACTGCATTGGTTCCGACAAATTGACCCAAAAATGCTTTAGGAATGTAAGTTAAAGTCCATCCAGCAATTACACTATAGTAAGATAATATCAATATCCCAGCAGTAACGCCCATCACTCCAATCCATTTCCATTGTTGTGAATTACCTTCTTCTTCACCCAGGAGCTTCATCGTAGCCACGGGATTACGCCTACCTCTTCTTCCGATTAATATCTCAGACATCATGACTGGCATCCCAATCAAAAAAACAAATAACAAATAAACCAAAACAAATGCTCCACCTCCATTTTGACCTGCCATATATGGAAATTTCCAAATATTCCCCAATCCTACAGCAGAGCCAGTGACAGCCATGATGAAAGCCAGTCGAGATGACCAATTACCATGTAATGATTGCCGTACTTCAACATGAACGCTATCGTTATTTTGCATTGGTGTTCCTTATAATTTTCTAAGTAATCATGGATTCTGTACGAAATAAATCATGCTTACAACTCCAATTAGCCACATTTTTTTTATTATCAGCATATACTAAGCCTATTGATATGAACAAAAAATCAAAACCCAAAAAAACCAATTCCCAAATAGCTCAAAATAAAAGAGCACGACATGACTATTTAATCCAAGAAACTTTCGAAGCCGGAATACAATTAGAGGGCTGGGAAGTCAAAAGCTTGCGTGAAGGTCGCTCACAACTTAAAGAAGGATATGTAAATATAAAAAATGCCGAAGCATGGTTGGTTGGCGTAAATATTGCACCGCTTAATACAGTTGCATCTCACATTAAAACAGACCCAACAAGATCAAGAAAATTACTATTAAACAGATACGAACTAGATCGATTAATTGGATCTGTTGATCGCAAAGGTTTCTCGTTAATTCCAATGAAGCTTTACTGGAAGCGCGGAAAAGTGAAGTTAGAGATAGGTCTTGGTAAAGGCAAACAAAAACATGATAAACGTCAAACACTAAAAGAAAAAGACTGGTCAAGACAAAAATCTAGGATGATTAAGAATATTAACTTATAAATATCAATATTTTAATAATTATTATTAATGTATTTAATTATATAAAGGGCTCGAAAGAAATTAGCATCATCAGCTGCTACACAATACATATAAATTTTTATATAGCTTATACACTTTTTATTTTCCAGCTAAACACAGCTAAAATATTATTTTTATTGAATAAATTTTATTTCAGGGGGTGACATGGCTTCGACGTGGGTCGCGAAACTCTGAGTGCATGCCGAGGAACAGAATACCTCGTTAATCCATCTGTAAAAACTATAGTTGCCAACGAAGACAACTACGCACTAGCTGCTTAATAACCAGCTCAGCGCCTTCTGCCCGGTTAGTGCCTGTACGTCCGGATCACAGGAGTCACTTTACAGGACCGTAGATTCGATATGCTTAGGATTCAATCTATCAAAACTTTACTAAGCTGGTATCAAGTTTTCCACTTCTGTTAGGTAGCTTGATATAAGACTTTTAACAGAATAAGCATGTAGACCTCAGTGCGGAGGGCTTACGGACGCGGGTTCGATTCCCGCCGCCTCCACCAATTTAAAAATATTCATTCATTAACAATCAACTATAAAATATGCTAAAAAACATAAAAAAAGTTACCCAAAATAAAGATACTTCAGCTGAAATCGATCGATTTATTGTTTTTTCTGGTAGTGCTCTATTATTAACCATCGTCATTACAATAGTATTGAATCAGGAGTGGAGTGAAGCCGTTATACAAAACACCTTTGATTTCATCACCTATGAGTTTGGTGTCCTGTATATCATTATCATGAATATTGCATTGATTTTCCTTGGCATACTTGCCTTCGGAAAGAATGGAAAAATCATCCTTGGCCCCCCGAATGCAAAGAAAGATTACTCAACATTCAGCTGGGCTTCGATGTTATTTTGTACAGGAATAGGCGGGGCAATCTTATACTGGGGAGCAACAGAATGGGTGTCCTATTATCAGAGCCCACCATACTCTATCAGCCCAAAAAGTGATGAAGCAATTATATGGGCAGCCAGCTATGGCTCTTTTCACTGGGGTCCTCTTACTTGGACTCTTTATACTCTCCCGGCTGTTGCCTTCTGTATCTCCTACCATCACAAACAAATACCAGTACTTCGGTTAAGCGCTGCTTGTAGTGGAATACTAGGAAGTTATTCTGAAAAATGGCCCGGTAAAATTATTGATTTATTCTTTATAACCGGATTGATAGGAACCTCAGCCACTGGACTTGCCTTTGCGGTTGAATTAACAACCTCTTGCATTACAAAACTGTCAGGCCTTCAGGATACTAAACAAATGCAACTCTTTGTTATGTTCATTATTACAATACTCATTGCTAGCAGTGTTTACAAAGGATTAAATCGAGGTATACGTGTTTTAAGTGTCATTAATGCAAGGTTTGCTTTACTTTTAATTTTCTTTGTCTTTATCGTTGGACCGACTACATTTATCTTAGAAATGGGTGTCACTTCTATAAGTCATATCACTCAAAATATTATCAAAATGCTTACTTGGACTGACCCTTTAGAAAAAGGTAACTTCGTTGAACAATGGACAGTCTTTTATTGCGCATGGGCTATTGCACTTGGTCCTTTTATAGGAATGTTTATTGCCAAAATATCCAAGGGGAGATCACTTAGAGAAGTCATCTTTGGTATGATGTGCTGGGGCAGCCTTGGATGCTCTCTGTTTTTTATAATATTGGGTAATTATTCTCTCAATTTAGAGTTATCAGGACAATATCCTGTGGTTGATCACGTTAATCAATTTGGTCAATCTTCAGCTATCGCAGCAATTATTGAATTGCTTCCAATGGGCTCCCTTTTGCTGGTTTTCCTCGCTATTATTGGTGTGATATTTGCTGCAACCACATACGACTCGGCCTCGTATGCTTTGGCCGCAGGCTCTACAAAAAAACTTAAGGCAGATGAAGAACCTCAGAGAAACTTAAGAATTTATTGGGCCCTCTTCATGGGATTATTGCCATCTGCTCTGCTTTTTATTGGTGGACTAGAAACATTAAAGACTGCAACAATCATGGCTTCTTTTCCAATTCTATTTATCTATATACTTTTAATGCTGTCGATGAGAAAGATGCTAAACAGTTCATCGGACACACAGTAATTTAGCGTAATTTACCTGCACCAATTTGATATTTTTTTAATGCTCGAATAATCTCAATTAAACAGTTATCTCTTAGTTTTTCTAATTCTTTAACTGATTTTTCTCCTGCTTGTTTTGATGTTCCCGATACTATCTTCTCAATCAGATCTTCTGTTAATTCAGGAGCTTTTAGTTTGGTCCATGGTAATTTTAATGCCGGACCGAATTGTTCAAGCATATGACGCATCCCTGATTTACCACCAGCCAAATGAAACGTTAAACAAGTGCCCATCATTGCCCACCGCAGCCCCGGGCCATAGATAATTGCATCATCAAGTTCTTGGGTATTAGCCACGTCATCATTGACTAAGTGGAGAATTTCCCTCCATTGCGCTTCTTGCAATCGATCAGACAAATAACCTTCGATTTCTTTCCTAACTACCAAGGGATACATACTGATCGACGCATAAAACTCTTTTAAGAATTCAATGGTTGAGACTGATGTTTCTTCTCCACCTACAATTTCAACTAGCGGCAATATATATACTGGATTAAATGGATGACCAATAGCAAATCGCTCGGGATTTAAGTAAATACTTTGTATTTCAGTTGGTAACAGGCCAGATGAACTGGATGCAATAATTACTTCTTCTGTAACTGCATTACCAATATCCTGATGAACCGCTTGTTTGATTTGCAAATTCTCGGGAACGGATTCCTGAACTAAATATGCACCCTCGCACGCCTCCATCAAGGTTGGAGTCGTTAATAGATTAGACATAGTTGCTTTATTAGCTAAACCGGATTTTTCTAATGTCGGCCAAAGTCTCTCTATATCGGATCTTAATCGCACATCAAAATCTTTCGCCGGGTCCCATGCCTTTACTTTTTTACCATGAGCGAGCAGGCGCGCAATCCATCCTGTTCCAATCACACCCGTTCCAATAATTGCAATATGAGACATTTAGTAAAACCTTAATATAATAGCTGTTATTAATGTTGAGTTCTTAAAGCAACCCTTAGTGCTGACCAAAGCTCATCGCGTTCCATATAACAACCTCGAATCCATCGGGCGCCACTATTTTCAGTAAAGCCAGTTCTGCCATGAAGAACGCGACGATTATCCATGCACATCATGTCGCCAGGCATTAATTTAAACTCAACTTTATATTTAGGGTCATTTGCGAGACGATAAAAATCTTTTTGTGCTCGATAAAGTTTATCCATCTCTTCAAGTTTGCCTCTCAAAGGAGAGCGAAGCCAACAGGTCCACCTTACTTCACTTAAATCACCCGTTTCATTATGCTGAAAAAGAGGCGCTTTAATTCGATAGTCTGATAATTCGCCTTTACTGGCAAAATTTACCGGATTATCTGAAAGAATTTTATATATTTCGGGTTGTTTTTGTTTGAAACTTTCAGCAACTGCAAATCCATCCGTTAGTGTTGAGAGCCCGCCATCAGTTTCATTTTCTATGCAATACAACAATTGCATTCCAGGGACATACTCTCTGGTTGAAAGATCATTATGAACCAGTAACTCTTCATTGGTATACGCATTGGAATCTGGATCTTTGCGGGTCTTCACATCAAAAATCCTTCCAAAATTAGAAGATCTAATGGTGCCTATTTTGGATGCAAATTCTTCCAATATTTTCTTGCCGATAGGTAATTCCCTTATAACAACAACCCCATAACGAATAAGATGTATAAGAAAATTCAAGAACTCTTCATCATCATCTAAAATAACAGATCCATCACATTTGGGGATATTGTTAAAACTTTCAGCATTCCAAGTTTGGCTTTCTAGGTTGACGCCAAATTCAATATCGTCTGACAAAGCTGTTTGATATAACCATCCAGAATGAAAATCCGAACTGCCTTTGTCTTCTAGGGTAATAGAATGTGACCACGTAACAGACACGTATCCATTCTCAAGAATATTAGCCTTTTTGATAAAAAATTCTTCTGGTAAATCCAATGGAGAGATAAGTGTTTCCCGTGTAATTGGGTGTGTAGTTTTACTATCTACGCTATGTTCACGAAGATCTACCGCTAAATGAAAACTTTTCCTATTATCGTCGTAATGAACTTCTAAGCCCAATGGATGAACTTTTAAATCTTTTATTACTCTTAATGGGTATGTAGCAAAATCTGGCGTTCTCATGAAACTAATCTATTACAATTTTTATACTAATTCTAGTAAGGATCTCAATAACAATGGTTATTTCTAGTGCTTATGAAATTACTCATGCTTATTTAGTTTTTAAGCTTATAATGATCTAATACAGTAGAACGAATGATTACAGAGCATTTGTGAACAATTATGGCAATTAGTGTTTTTGATCTTTTTAAAATTGGTATTGGACCATCCAGCTCCCATACTGTTGGACCTATGATCGCCGCACGAAAATTTATACTGAATATAGAAAAATCCAATCAACTAAAAAAAATTACTCGTGTAAAATCTGAAATGTATGGTTCTCTTGGCGCCACGGGTAAAGCTCACGGTACACCTAAAGCCATTATCTTAGGCTTAGAAGGTGAACAACCTGAGAAAGTTGATGCATCTTCAATCACCAAACGAATCGAAAAAATCTATTCTGAAGGGCGAATAAATTTACTTGGAAAAAAAACTATCGATTACAATCATAAGGTAGACCTCAAGCTTTATCGAAGAAAATCCCTCCCCTTTCACCCTAACGGAATGATATTCTCTGCCTTTGATGAAAAAGGAAAGGAATTAGACCAAAAAACCTATTATTCTGTGGGAGGTGGTTTTGTTGTAGATGATTCTAATGAAAACGGAAATTACATCGCTGAAGATCAAACCGCAATTCCTTACCCTTATGATACAGCCATTGAGCTTTTAGAACATTGCCAAAGAAAATCCCTCAAAATATCAGATGTAATGATAAAAAATGAAAACGCGTGGCGGTCAGAAAGTAAAACCCGTGAAGGATTATTAAGCTTATGGTCTGTTATGGAAGAATGCATTAATAATGGTATTGCCAATAAAGGAGTATTGCCAGGAGGTTTGAACGTCCCTCGTCGAGCACATAAGCTCCACCAACAATTAGCGAAAAAATCAAATAAAAAATCTGATGACCTATTAGAAATACTCGATTGGGTAACCCTTTATGCTTTAGCAACCAACGAAGAGAACGCCGCAGGTGGAAGAGTCGTTACTGCGCCTACCAATGGAGCAGCCGGTATTATCCCGGCTGTTCTGCATTATTATATGCGTTTTGTACCCAAAGCGAATGATGATGGAATAGTTAGATTTTTATTAACTGCTGCTGCAATAGGTATCCTTTACAAAAAGAATGCATCCATAAGCGGAGCTGAAGTTGGCTGCCAAGGTGAAGTGGGATCTGCTTGTTCAATGGCAGCTGGAGCGTTAACAGAAGTTCTTGGTGGTACGCCAGCACAAGTTGAAAATGCCGCCGAAATTGCTATGGAACATAATTTGGGGCTTACTTGTGACCCAATAGGTGGTTTAGTGCAAATACCTTGTATCGAACGTAATGCCATGGCATCAGTCAAAGCAATCCATGCTGCCCGCATGGCATTACAAGGAGATGGAACTCATTTTGTTTCTTTAGATAGAGTGATCCGCACAATGCGAAAGACTGGTGAAGATATGCATCTCCGTTACAAGGAAACATCTCGTGGTGGATTAGCAACTCATGTGCTGGAAGTTCCTGTTAACATTATTGAATGCTAACGGATCACAAACCAGCTGCAGTTTCAGCAATCAATTGATCGACTACATTCTTAAGTGAATCATCAACGCTTTTCCCACTAGCTTTTGATGATTCATAAGTTTTTAGTTGACGATGAGCGCTGGTCCCTCGCCTTAAAATATCTTTCACAGCAAGAACTTCTTTTTCGCATCCTAATAACTTGGCATCCTCATAGGTGAGCTCAAGCAACTCATCCAATAATTTTTCAAATGGGACAATATCACCTTTAGCAAAGTCAATTAAACCCTCGTCAAAACTGTATCGCATTGCACGCCAACGATTCTCTTTCACTAACATAAGATTGTAATCACGCCATCGTTGATTCTTTAATCTAAGTCTATAAAGCATACGTATAATACAAACAAGCAAAGCCGCCAATGAAATAGCATCATCAATTGACGTGCAAACATCCATAATACGTGCTTCAAGAGTAGGAAACTTTGCGCTTGGGCGTAGATCCCACCATATCTTGGTGGAATCCTCAATAACGCCTGCGTTAATTAAAATAGCAACATGTCTTTCATATTCAGCGTAACTCTGAAATTTCTCAGGTAATCCAGTTCTTGGTAAAGCATCGAAGATAGTTAAACGATAACTCTTTAAACCAGTATCATCACCATGCCAAAAAGGGGACGAGCAGGATAATGCAAGTAGATGAGGCAAGAAATAGGCGGCTTGATTCATTAAATCTATACGTAATTCATCGTCATTGATACCGATGTGTACGTGCATACCACAAATAACCATCCTTCTTGCAGCTGCTTGCATTTCTGTTGTTAATAATTCATAACGGTCTTTAGGTGTATGCTCTTGTTCAAACCATTGGCTAAATGGATGAGTTGAGCATGCTATGGGTGCTATATCATATCGATCTGTGACTTTTATAACAGATTTACGCAACCTCGCAACCTCTTGACGTGCCTCCTGAATGCTTGAGCATACCTTTGTGCCTATCTCAATTTGAGAACGAAGTAATTCATTAGTGACTTGATCGCCAAGCAATTCTTTACATTCTTTCAATAAAGATTTTGGTGGATCAACTATAAGGCCGCGAGTCTCTTTATCAACCAGTAAGTACTCTTCTTCAATACCTATAGTAAATTTTGGTTCATTGAACGCCATAAAGGTTTATAACTTTTTACATGTGTACTGTTGATTTATAACTATAGTTAAGATGTTTTGCAAGGTATTCGAGACACATGTAATTCCTTCCTCACTCTTAAGAAGGTCTTGCCTTACTTCGATACCAACATGCTGAAGTTGAGATGTTTCAGCATGAAAATCAATCGTGAAGTCTTGTGGATGTTTACCAGAATATGGTTGGTTGTCACCGATCTTCATGCCAGTCTTACGTAATTCTCTTAAAAAGATATTGGCGGTCACGGGATCTTGATCCCAAAGTACTCCGAGCTCCCATTCCCTGGTCTTACCATTAAAAGTCGGTGTAAAGCTATGAATAGCTACAATTATTGGCTCAATCTCTTGATTAACGAAACGTTTAATTTGAGACTCAATTGCATTGTGATAAGGCCAGTATATTTCGTCTATTCTTTTGCTTCTTTCACTATTATCAAGATTATGGTTGCCCGTCACATCAATACCATCAGAAGTCTCAATAAATGCAGTTGGGTCGTTTAGATTTCGATTGCAATCCACAATCAATCTTGAATACTGACAAAGCACAGCTGTCAATCCGAGATTTTCAGCAAGACTCTCTACAAGATCTCCTACACCAATATCAATGGCTATATGACTTTTTCTTTGTGATGAGTCTAAACCCATTGTACCTAATGACCTAGGAAGTCTTTCGCTAGCATGATCACAAACTAATAATAACGGGACAGAAGAATCCTTGTTAATTATCACATAAGGGTTGGGTTCATCTTTAGCCAGTAGCTTTATTTTGGTTTCTCTATTCTTGAAGTTGCTTAATGATGCATCGGATTTTTTCATACCGACATAATACACTTAAGAAATAAAAGTTCCAGACTCAATGCAAATAACGTAACTAATATATTTAAAAGCGATTCTTCGAAGGTTTAATAATTTCTCTATCTATCTCAATAGGAAATTTACTTCTAATTTTTTTATCTGTTTTGTCATCAATATAGAGAGGATAATGGGAATTTAAAATTTCTCTCGCACGCTCTTCTGCTCTCTCTCTTATGCTTAACGATCCACTTTCTTCCCATTCTTCTTGAGTACTTCTGTCAGCGAGAGTTGGGTAAAGATATTCTGTTTTCATCAGGGATAAAGTTTGGGCATTTCTTAAGAAATGCCCTTCGCCCTCAACTGTTTCTTTAATAGCTTGATAAGATAGTGTTTCTTCATTAACTTCAATGCCTCTTACGGCCCTCATAATCATGCCAAGCATATCGTTATCAATAACCATTGATTCAAAAGAAACTCCCATTAAACTTGCCATCATACCAGCCGATTCTGATACGTTATTGCAACCAGCAAGAGCTGACATAGCAATACTAATTCCTTTTTCATAACCTGCCTGAGCATCAGGAACTTTTGAATCTGTCATTCCTGCCGCTACCGAACTTGACAATCCGTAATGATTAGTTATTTGAGCTGACGCGGCTGCCATCAGAGCTTCTTCACCACTGCCACCCGAGAATGACCCTGTCCTTAAATCGGTTACAAACGGCCATGGTCCAAATACAACAGGATGTCCTGGTTTAATAAGATCAATCAATAATAAACTGGCCAGAGTTTCTGCTAACACTTGAACCAAAGATCCAGCAAGTGCGGCAGGTGCAGTGGCGCCAGATTGAGGAGCAATCACCACCCAAACTGGTGCATTCATTTCTATGGCCGCAACTGCAACCTCACAATTATCAGTACCATATCGAAGTGGTGAAACTACCGTACACCCTCCGCCATGACAGAAAGGTCTCTTTTTAAATTTCCCTTCTCCACCGGCTATGATATCTAGCATTTCAATAGTAGGCTTTATGTGGTCAGCACTCCCAAAAGTTAATGCTATATTTTTAGTTGTACCCATAATACTTGCGTAAGCGGTATTAATATCTGCTTTAAACCAGCTAGAAATTTCTGTGGCCACAACCAATCTAGAGAAACCATGAATATGCTCCAAATGATCAACCAGGCGTGCCAAGTCATACACATCATTAATTGTAGAAGAACGATACTTTTTTGCGCCAAGATCAAGCATGGTAACTGCTTCGCCGCCACCATATAAATGAACTTTTTTATCTGAAAGATCAATGTCATGCTTCGGGTCTCTCCCGTATTTAATTATATCTCTTCCAGCTCTAGCAATAACGTCCTCAACCAGAGATCTTGGAAATAACAATCGGCCTTCATCTGTCATTTTGCAACCGTTTTCCAATGCCACTTCTTGTAACTGTGGTATCGGGCTACCCATTCCAATATTCTCCAAAACATCAAGAGCAGTCTGATGAATTTGTTCGATTTCATGCTCAGTCAAAGGTTTGTATTTCCCGCCCAACAATCCTTTTTCAACGGCTTTTTGCACTGTTGCATTTTCAACAGCTTGTTTATTTCTTCTTCTTGATGTTCGTCTTGCCATGACTTTTTTACCTAAAAAATAAGATCTCTATTTATAATGATTGATAATTATATCAGCTGCTTTCTCTCCAATCATTATCGTTGGAGCATTAGTATTACCACTTACTATGAGAGGCATGATTGATGCATCAGCAACCCTGAGACCTTCTATACCGGATACATTTAGATTGTGATCAACAACCGCCATGCCATCAGAACCCATTTTACATGTGCCCACTGGATGATACACCGTGTCAGCACTTTTTCTGATCGCACTCTCTATTGCCCTATTATCATTCCCATCAATATGCCCATCAATAGGGTTTGTTGTATATTTAGAGATGGGTTCTTCATTCAAAATTTCCATCATTCTTTTGTAACCGGCAATCAATCTTTGTACATCATCTTCATTAGATAAAAAATTTGGGTCAATCACAGGTGCGTCAAAAGGATCCTTTGAGCCCAAAGTCAGTTTACCAGCTGATTTCGGTCTAAGTAGACATACATGACAAGTAATGCCATGCCCCCATAATAATGTTCTAGCATGATCTACAGCCAAAGTTATGCCAAAATGAAGTTGAATATCAGGTGTCACTTCCTCGGTAGAACTTTTTAGGAATGCTCCGGCTTCTGCTACAGGCGATGCAAGCTGCCCTTTCCTCATGAAAAGATATTTAAATAATTCAAAAGGAAACTTATATAAGAGCGATTTCACTGAGAATCCAATCGTGTCTACTGAGTCATATCTAAAGTTACGCGCAAAATCAATGTGATCTTGGAGGTTCCGACCAACGCCAGGAAGGTCTTGTTCCACTGTAATGGCAAGCCTATTAAGCTCATTACCTGGTCCTATGCCAGATCTAAGCAATATTTGCGGTGACCCGAAAGCACCGGCTGACAAAACAATCTCTTTTTCAGCTTTAATGGTAACTTCTTGTTTATTCTTATTTAATAACTTAACCGCATCAGCCTTACCCTCTTTGATGATTATCTTGTCAACAATAACATCCGTGAGGACGGTTAAATTGGGCCTGTTTCTAATGGGTTCAAGATATGCTTTAGCGGCGCTCCATCTTTTTCCAGCCTTTTGAGTTACCTGAAAAAATCCAACTCCTTCCTGCTTCTGACCATTAAAGTCATGATTGTAATTGTGCAATTTTGAACCTGACTCCACAAAAGCTTTGGTAAAAAGATTCTCATTCTGGATACTACTGACATTAAGAGGGCCATTTTGACCATGATACTCATCATCGAAAACCTCATTCGCTTCAGCTTTTTTAAAATAAGGAAGTACGTCCTTATACGACCAACCCTTATTACCAAGGTTTGCCCAATCATCATAATCATTCTTTTGCCCTCTAACATAAAGCATTGCATTAATAGCGCTTGATCCTCCCAAAGTTTTACCTCTCGGCTGGAAACCTCTCCTGTGTTCGTTGTGCTCAATATTTGCTTTATGCAAATCACCTGCAGAGTCAACAATATATGACTCTGATTGAGGAAGAGCGACTTTTTCAAATGCTTTCTGAGGACTGGTTTCATAGCTCCAATTGTATTTACTTTTTCGGCCTACAATAAAAGGAAAGGCCATTGGAGTGCTAATTCGAACGTCTTTATTGCTAGATCCTGCTTCGAGCAAACAAACTCTATATGAGTGTATCGAGCTCAATCTATTTGCAAGAACACAACCCGCCGAACCCGCACCAATAATGATAAAATCATAAGCGTCCATTCAATTACCCTAATCTCAAAGAACTCAATTGTATAGAGAAAGTTATTTTCATTTAAAGTAATCGCTCAAAGCCTATTCTGTACTCACGCCCAATATCAGGAAAGCCAAGTTGAGGAAGAATCAAAGAATCATTTAAATTATTCAATACAATAAACATCTTCCATGAATCATTAATATTTACAAAAAAGCTTGCATCAATTCTATTGGAAGAATTTAGTACCAACAACCTACCCCCTACATCTTCATCTAATGCACCGCTAATCTTTTGTAATGACAGTCGAACTGAAACCTGTTCATACCATTCATAATCCGCCACCAAATTTAACTGCGTTTCGGGTCGCAGCAAGATAGGAGGCCTTAATCCGTCTTGTCCTATTTCTGCTTCATGAGATTGTAAATTGCCATTAAATTGGATTTGCATCTTATCTGAAACCGAATAAATCGCATCAAAACTAAATCCTTTGCCACGGGTGCCGGCAATATTGTAACGTTGATCAAACCATTTGCCATTTTCTAGTATTTGTCTTTTTGATATTGCATCATTTATTTTTGTCGACCAGAATGTTGAATTGATTGACAAAGGGAATTCATTTGACTGCCAACTCAATGATAAATCAGCAAGTACCGCTGATTCAGATTTCAGATTTGGGTTAATAATGAATTTATCTAACGCGACACCGTAAAGTTCTCTAAGTGTCGGAAATCTAGTTCTATCACCAATGCTAAACGAAACATAAAAATTATTATCAGGATGCCATTCAAAAATTAAATTACTTGCCCAGTCTGATAAATTAGGTTGCACGTTTCTATCACCTGTTCCAGGAGCTTGAAATCTATCGTAAGATGAACCTAAAGATACTTGCAACTCTTCACTGACAGGTATATCAATTTCAGCCCCAAGACTAAAAAGGTCCTGACTATATTTCAAGTCTGTTGAAGCTGAAAAAGATTGTGGTTCTTTTTCTTGCTGGAGGTGCTCGGTACCTTGATAGTTCCCCACAAAACGAGCACTAAATTTTTGTCGATCTGTATTTAATACTACTCTTAACCCCTTTGTACTGTCCTTATCATTCTTATTTATTTTAAGTAACTTATATGTCGCGTCCGTGAATTGATCAATATCTTGCGTAAATTTTTGCAACCAACTTGTCATCTTAATGAAGGCATTATCATTAACATTATGAATTAAATTAAATGTTGTTTGTTCTAACTTCCATTCGGGATATCTCCAATATCTTGTTTTATTTTTACTAGGATTGATATGACCGGCGGGTGGAACGCCTTTTTTTGCATCCGTTAAGAAATAAGATAATTTAAAGGAAGTACTTTCTAATTGACGACCAACTGATATCCAAGAACTGATCGATTCTGAGTCCGTATTGTCTCTTTCATCATCACTAACCGGCGCAAATGGAATAACTCCTCTCTCTACATAAGAAAAGCTATCTCTCTTTCTATACGATCCAGAGAAAGTTAGCTGATAATCATCGATAGTCTTAGCATTGGTATAATTATAGCTCTGTATGCCATTTGAACCGAACTCCCCTTTAAAGCTGCAAGCTCTGTTTTTGCAATCATTGAATGACGATATCTCAACAGCACCTAGCATTGCATTCGAACCATATTCAATCGGTACAGCTCCTTTTGAGATATTTACAGAACTGATCATACCAACTGGAAGTAACCCTAAATCAATGCGTCCATCCCACGGTATACCTAAAGAAGCTCCATCCAAAAAAATTGCGGCTTGTCGCTCATCCGATCCTCTAAGACGAAGCACTGTCTCTCCACGAGAATTAAACCTTATTCCTATTATTGGTTTATTTAGAAAGATATCCGATAAAACATTTGGCACATTTCTATCTAGCTCATTCTTATCAATCAAAGCGATATTTTTCATGGCTCTATTTTCAGTGTTTTGTGAAATTACAGCGAGCTCATCAATTACTTCACTAGCAATCGCATGCACTTGAAGTTGAAGCATCATAAATAAAAAAAATAGTCTGAATCTCATATCTCTTAAATTAAAATTTAATTAACTTCCTCAATTATATTGTGATAGCTTTAACTAATAAAAAATAACACAAAGTTATGCAAAGTCATGAACAAAAAAAATTAGTTTCAAAGAGCGCAAAGCTATTATTAATATTTGCATTTGGAGTGAATGTAACTGCCGAAACTAATAAATGGGACACCTCTGAACCAAAAACAGAAGGAATTGACCCGTCTGTATTACAAGAAATACATCAAGAATTCAGAAATGGCAATCACGGTTACATTGACAGCTTCTTAGTGATCAGAAACGGAAGTATTGTTTTTGAAGAATATTATCAAATCGATTACGTGAATCTAACTAAGAACCATAAAAATGAGCAAGCTGAAATTATGCGTAATAATTATGGTGATTTAGCTATGCCTAGATACAATTATTACAATCCAGAATGGCATCCTTTCTATCAAGACACTAATCTTCATACTATTCAATCTGTGAGCAAAAGCGTTACCTCTGCGCTCATAGGAATTGCAATTGAACGAGATGAAATACCAAGTATTAACACCAAAATTATCGACTACTTCCCTGAATATAAATCATTATTCAATGAACCCACGAAGCAGTCCATCACGATTAAAGATTTACTGACTATGACCGCAGGAATTAGATGGGATGAGTCAAGTTACGCCTACACAGATCCATTAAATGATGCTGCAAGCATGGAAAACAGTTATGACTGGATAGAATATATATTAACTTTGCCAATGCAATACAAACCAGGTGATAAATTCGTCTACAATAGCGGCATCACGATACTGCTTTCATATATTCTCAATAAAGCAACAGGCGTGCCTGTTGATCAATATGCAAATACACATCTTTTTAAACCACTTGGAATTGAAAATTTCTATTGGAAAAAAACACCAACTGGTTTAACCGACACAGAAGGTGGTTTGTATTTGTCAACAAGGGACTTTGCTAAAATTGGTTTTCTATATCTCATGAATGGAGCATGGAGAGAAAACCAAATTCTTACAAAAGAATGGACCAAATCAACCATGTCACCAGATACCTTAATTCAAGATAGCAATCGAAAATATGGTTATCAATGGTGGCTTGTGCCTTATACGGATGGAAAGGAAAAATGGATGTACAGTGGCAGTGGTTATGGAGGTCAATATCTTCTCGTTGTGCCTGAGTATGAGCTCATAATAGTTTTTAACGGTTGGAACATCTTTGATATACCTAGACCAACGATTGAGTATTTGTCAGAAAGAGTACTAAAAGCCGTTCAATAATTTCCTGACAA
>Ga0163108_10001250_pt1 | contig 18702 bp, 19 predicted proteins | sample Fk1155metaG_FD_109644 | JGI IMG/M metagenome (GOLD analysis project Ga0163108, IMG submission 109644) | Marine microbial communities from the Central Pacific Ocean - Fk160115 155m metaG | ecosystem: Environmental > Aquatic > Marine > Oceanic > Photic zone | place: The Central Pacific Ocean...
CCTTTTGATAAGAAATATCTACAACCAGCTTCTATAGATTTGCATTTAGATAAGCATTTTTTAGTCTTTGACACGCAAAAACACCATGTAATTGACCCTAAACTTCCGGTAGATGATATGATGAGAGAAGTAACTATTGATGAAGATGGGGCTTTTATTTTACATCCAGGTGAATTTGCACTTGGCTTAATTTATGAAAAAACTGGAGTTTCTAACCGGTTTGCAGGAAGACTAGAAGGAAAAAGTAGCGTTGGTAGACTTGGGGTGTTAATCCATGTTACGGCTGGTTTTTTAGATCCAGGAAACTCTTTACAAATGACGCTAGAACTGCATAATGTTTCAAATCTTCCTATAAAGCTTTATTATAAAATGCCAATTGCGCAAATTGCTTTTGAAGAACTGTCTTCTGAATGTCTGAAGCCTTATTCCAAAGAAATGGGTAGCAAATATGTCGGAGACACAAAACCTAGAGCCTCTCAAATGTGGAGAAACTTTAGACCTATCAAACAAAAAGAAAGTTTAACAAAAGAAAATGAAAACAGCAATCATATCATCCTCCCAAAATCTTAATTCTAAATCTTACTTGCTGTGCAAGGAAGCAGAGAAACTTCTTTTAGAAAAAGGGGTAGAAGTAGTATTTGTTGATGGTAAAGATTTTTGCCTTGGTACTTACCACAAGCAAAATGATGACAATAAAAAAGTAGCTAATCTAATTAAAGATTGTGATAATTTTATATTTGGAATGGCAGTTTATCAGTATTCTTTTAATGCAAATTTAAAGTTAATTTTAGATACTTGTATGGATGAATGCGACAATAAACTTTTTGGAACTTTAGTTGCAGCTGGCGGTCAGAAGTCTTACTTAAGCTACATGGACCTTGTGAAATGCTGCATGAATGAATGGCGAATGATTCCCCTGCCAAGAGTTGTTTTTTGTAATTCATCAGACTTTGAGTTTAATGCTGAAAAAACTATTCCCTCTCAAGATCTTGAAACAAGATTAGTAGAGTTTACAAATGACTTTGAAAAAATTGGGCAAAAATTACTAAGCTAAGACTTAGACTTTTCAAAAGTTTTAAAATAATGTATTGTGCAAAAAAAACTATGATTAAAAAACTATTAAATATTTTCGTTTTATTAGGTGTTTGTCTTTTTTTGTATAGCCAAAACGACTATTCTGCATTTATCCTAGGGAATTCACAATTCGAAGCTGCGAGCAAGAATTCTATTTCGGTTTCAAATTTGATAATCGAAGAGGGTAAATACTTTTTAAATGTAAGTAATGGGTATCAGGTGAAAAGAGTTCCTGTCGAATTAAAATCGGAAATTCAAGATGGTTTTGTGGAAATAGATTATAAACTCTCAAAAAATGAAAGAATCCTTACAAAGTAAAAAAGTAGCTCTTTTAGCATCAGGTGGAGTTGATAGCTCTGTGGCTATGGCTCTTTTAAAAGAAGATGGATACGAGGTTGAGGCTTTTTATCTTAAAATTTGGCTAGAAGATGAGCTAGCTTTTTTGGGTGACTGCCCATGGAATGAAGACTTGAAATACCTTGAAGAAGTTTGCAAACAATTGGACATAAAACTGAATATTGTACCTATGCAGAAAGAGTATTTTGAAAAGGTTGTTTCATATACAATCAATGAAGTCAAAAACGGAAGAACTCCAAACCCAGATGTGATGTGCAATAATCATATTAAATTTGGAATGTTTTTAGAAAAAGTACCAAAGGGATTTGATTTTATAGCTTCTGGTCACTATGCGCAAACTCAAAAAATAGATGGTAGTACATACCTAAAAATGGCTCCAGATCCTATAAAAGACCAAACATATTTTTTAGCTAATTTAAATAAAGATATTTTAAATAAAGTTCTATTTCCAATTGGTAAATTTTCAAAAACAGAAGTTAGATCTTTAGCTGAAAAATTTAACTTAGCAAATAAAGAAAGGAAAGACTCTCAAGGAATTTGCTTTCTAGGAAAACTGAAATTCAATGAATTCCTTGAACACTATTTAGGTAAAAAACCCGGAGAAATAATTGACTTTGATTCAAAAGAAATATTAGGTGAACATAGTGGATTTTATTATCATACGGTTGGACAAAGAAAAGGATTAGGACTTTCAGGTGGTCCCTACTATGTAGTTGATAAAGATATTGATGAAAATATTGTTTATGTATCAAAAAATTATTTTTCAGAAAGCAAAATTAGAAAAACTTTTAACATTGGATCTTTGAACCTATTTGGGAAAAAACTATCTGAAGCAGAAAACTTAAGTGTTAAAATTAGGCACGGTGAAAAAATTTACAACTGTAGTGTTGAAACAAATAAAATTACCTTAGCTGAATCAGATCAAGGAATCGCAAAAGGTCAGTTTGCAGTGTTTTATGATGGAGATATTTGCCTGGGCTGTGCAGTTATATCTTGACCTAAAAACACATTAATCCGAACAGCAGAAAGAGTTCTAAGTTAATAAAAGATCTGGCTTGGCTATTTTTTTATTTAGTTTTTAAATTATATTTTGTATACTATTACTGATTTAAAACTTATAAATATGAATAAAAACAACAACACTCTTATTATTTCAATATTAATTGGTTGTTTTGCAATTGCACTATCAATTATTTTTTATGCTATTAAAACTACACCAACAAATTCAAATGGAAATATTCAAATTGAGACTGAAAAACAAGTTCCTTTAGAAATATCCATTGATGATGATGCGGTTTTAGGAGATCCAGATGCTCCAATTACCTTGGTTGAATTTTCGGATTATAATTGCTCTTATTGTAAAAGGCATTTCACTAATACATTTCCTTTAATTAAGAAAAAATATATAGATACTGGTAAGGTAAAAATGGTATTTAGGGATGCAGCTTACTTTGGTCAGAACTCTATTGCTCTAGCAAATGCAGCTTCGTGTGCTCAAAAAATTGGTGGTAATGAAGCTTATTATAAAATTCACACAGAAATTTTTTCTGGAAATAAAAACTTAGATAATATTATTCTAGCTGGTTCTGATTTTGGCTTAGATAAAGCTAACTTTAGTGAATGTATAAAAAACAACGAACAAATGGACGAAGTCCTTTATGACTCACAAGATGCAAGAAAATATGGCGTAAATGGAACTCCCGGTTTCTTTATTAACGGAGTAAAAGTTTCAGGTGCTGTTCCTTTTGATAATTTTGAACAAATCATTGAGAACGAACTAAGCAAGCTTAATTAAATTTATGAATTCTAACAAACAAGCTTTTCTTTTTGGATTTACATTTATTGCGCTATTTTTAACTTCAGTAATAGCGCTAATAAAGCTACCTGGAAGCTTTAATCAAACATGTTTAATCGGAGCATACTTCACACCTATTAATGTTGTTTACAATGCACTTGCTAGCTCTATGGTTGCGTTTATACTAAGTAATATTTTAGAGTTTGGAAGTAACTTTAAAGTAAATTCTTCTATGTTTGGAATTTTCACGTGGATAACAACAACATTTTGCATACCTTGCATGATTCCCCTTTTAAGCTTCTTGGGATTTTCAGTATCTTTGAGTTTTCTTTCTTATAACAACTTATGGTTTCAAGTTGCGAGTATTGTAATTTTAAGTTTTGGTGTTTATGAAAGCCTTAAACTTAAAAATAGTAAATGTTTAAATGGAAATTGCGACATTTAAAAATCTTTTGACTAGGTAAAGATTGTGTGTATAATGAATATACAAATCGCGGAGTAGAGCAGTGGCAGCTCGTCAGGCTCATAACCTGAAGGTCGGTGGTTCGAATCCACCCTCCGCAACCAAAAAAAAACAAAGAAACCTTAGAGAAATCTAAGGTTATTTTTTTTAAACTGAATTAATTGCTTGCTTAATGTGTTTACTGTGAATTATTCCTTCTTTATAGGCTTGCGAGTCTTTAATATTTATGACTAACTTAGACTTAGAGACAGTACCTCTTTTTAAGCTTGATACCGACTGACTACAAATTCTATAATCAATTCCGTTATATAAAAACTTATAATTATCATGGCTTCCAGCTCCATCTACAATCACCAATCTTCCTTCGGGTACTATTTGTCTAATTAAATTTTTTAAAATTTTATTATGCTCATCTTTGGTAATTGGTCTATCAAGAAATGTAATTTCATTTCTAGCTTTAGCTTTTTCTTCTCTACGCTTTAACCTTTTTGCTTCACGAGCTCTTTTTCTTGCACCAAAATTTTCACCTGGAGTATGCATTTGTATTAGTATCTGATTTCTTCTTTCTAGATCTTCTTCTAACACCTGAATTCTTTTATTGTTTTTTTGAATTAAGCTAGCTAACTCTTGTATTACTGTTTGCAATCTGGAATCTAGATAAACTTCATAAACAACTTCGACATGATCTAAAAATTCAACTAATTGTTCGTTTAAAAATTTAAAGTCATCAAGTGATTCACAATTTTGGATAAGCGACCTTATGGCATTAAGTTCTTGAAAAACCTCATTTATTTCTTCTTGGTCGACTTCTGTTCTTTTATCTTCTTTTTTTAAAGCCTTGTCTAACTCAACAACAATAGATTCATGTACTTGAGTACATTCGCCCGTAATCCCATCAGACTGAACTACTTCTTTTATTTCAAGATTAAGATCTTGAATTTTCCTACAAACTAAAGCTCCTTTAATTTTTTCAAATAAGCTTTTTAAGCCTTCTAACATAATAGATATTATTTTCATTCTTTTTTTACACTTTTTATTACAATTTGTCAACTATGTTTTTTAGTTAAATTTTATAAGTTTACTTCGTTTTTTTTTATTGTTAATATTTCTATAATTAAAATAAAAAATATTATGATCAAAGCTCAACTTTTGAAAGGTTTCCAAGATGTTTACGGAAACGATGCAGAGTTAAAAGAATTTATCTGCAATCAAATTATATCGGAATTAAAGCTATTTGGATACTCACCTCTTGAAACTCCTGTTTTAGAATATGCGGAAGTTTTAATGGGAAATATTGGTGAAGATGAAAAGTTAATTTACAACTTTAAAGATCACGGAGACCGTCATGTTGCAATGAAATATGATCACACTGTGAGTCTTGCTAGATTTGTTGCCAACAACCATATGGAAATTGGTTTACCTTTTAAAAGATATCAGTTAGGACCAATCTTTAGAGCTGACAAGCCTCAAAAAGGAAGATTTAGACAATTCACCCAGTTAGATTTTGATATACTTGGTACAGATGAAATTTTGGCAGAAGTTGAAACTTTAAATTTAATTGTAAAATGCTACAAGAAGCTTGGATTTAAGAATATAAAAATTCAAATCAATGATAGAAAATTAGTTGATTCAATTATTGAAAATTTAAAAATTTCCGAAGCAAATCAAAAAGATGTTTTTATCTGCCTAGATAAAACTGATAAAATTGGTCTTAAAGCTGCTTGTGAACTCATGATAGAAAGAGGTATATCACAAGAAATAGCTGATAAACTTTTTAAAGTTTTTAACATTCAAGGATCAAATAAAGAAATCTTAAATCATTTAGAGGCTTTTAATACCACAACTCTTAGTAGTATTATAGATTACGCTGATAAATTAGGATTTGAAGAAAGTTTAAATATTAATCTTGGAGTGGTAAGAGGTTTAGACTACTATACAGGTTTGGTATTTGAGGTTTTAGATGAACAAATCCAAATTGGATCTCTTGGATCAGGAGGAAGATATGAAAATCTTTGCGAGCGGTTCACCCATGAAAAAATTTCTGGAATAGGATATTCATTTGGAATTGAAAGGCTTATAATTGCAATGCAAGACTTAAAATTAGATAGGCAAACACTAGAAAACAAAATTTTAATCGTTGCATTAGACCCAAACTTCAGATTAAATGCTGTTTCCCTAAACAATAAACTTGCAAAAGAAAAGATTATTAGTGAGATAGCTTTAAAAGATACTAAACTTGCAAAACAAATTAAATATGCAGAGAAGAAATCTTGTACGCATGTAATTTTAATTGGTGAAGATGAAGTTAAAAATCAAACCTTTACTTTAAAAAACCTAGAGTCTCAAGAACAAGAAACTCTAGATTTTAATGAATTAATTAAAAATCTTAAAGGTTAATATTTACACTGTAATATATTTCGAGTAATCGGTTATATTTTGCGACCCTTTCTCCCCTACTTGGGGCACCAGTTTTAATTTGACCGTTTGAGACACCAAGTGCTAAATCTGAAATAAAAGTATCGTCAGTCTCACCACTTCTGTGTGAAATTACTACGTTAAAAGCTTCATTTTGAGCCATAGAAATTGCTTTTAAGGTTTCTGTTACCGTACCAATTTGATTTGGTTTTATTAAAATTGCATTACACCAAGCTCCTTCAATTGCTTGAGATAATTTTGTTGTATTAGTGACAAGCAGGTCGTCTCCGACAATTTGAATTTTATCACCAAATTTTTTAGTGAATTTTTGCCAAGCTTGAATATCCTCTTCTTGGAATGGATCTTCGATAGAATAAAAAGGATACTTTTCAATCATTTCACCATAAACCTCTAATAGTTGATCAGAAGTTAATTCATGCTTTTCTCCAGATAATGTGAATTTATATTTACCATCTACATAAAATTCATTAGCTGCTGCATCTATACAAAAGAATATTTCTTCCCCAAGCTTATAGCCAGCTTTTTTCACAGCTTCAGACAAAAGATCTAAAGCTTCAAAACTAGAGCTTAGAGCAGGAGCAAAGCCTCCTTCGTCTCCAACAGATGTCTTGTGACCTTTTTGGGCTAAGATATCTTTAAGAGTATGAAAGATTTCAGAGCCAGCTCTAACCTTCTCTTTAAAATCACTGATTCCAATCGGAAAAATCATAAACTCTTGAATTTCTAAGCCTGAATCTGCATGCTTTCCACCATTGATTAAATTAAACATTGGAGTTGGAAATATAAGATTAGTTGGATGAAAAGATTCATATAAGTGCTGATCATTCGAAAGCGCAAAAAGTCTTGAAAAAGCCATAGATACAGCTAAAATCGCATTTGCACCAAGCTTTGATTTATTGATTGTTCCGTCCATTTTTATTAATACTTCATCAAAATCACTTTGGTTTTCAAATTGTCTTCCAACCACAGCTGGTTTAATTATATGGTTGATGTTTTCAATAGCTTTTAAAACTCCTTTTCCTTTGAATCTTTTTGAGTCTAAATCTCTAAGTTCATAGGCTTCAAATTTTCCAGTAGAAGCTCCAGAGGGTACTTTACTTTGCACTACATCTCCACCAGTAGATTGCATTACACAGCAAACCGTAGGATTACCTCTAGAATCAAGGATTTCATAAGCATATATATCTTGTATATTAAACATGTTTTTTTATTAGGTTATGAAAAGATTAACAAATAACTTGGATTTATTCCAAGAATTTTGTAATATAAATGCAAATTAATCTAAAATTATGGAAATCAAAGCAATGGCAAATGGTGAATTTTTAATTAAATACGAAAATGGAAAAGTGAGTATTGACCCGCAAAGTTCAAACGACGCTAATTTAACTTTATATACTAGAGGAGATGCGAAATTCAAAAAAGGATTAAGCTTAGATTGGCCAGGTGAATATGAAGCTGAAAACGTACTTTGTACTAGCATTCAAGTTTTAAAAAATGAAAAAGAACACAGAGTTTTAAGTTTAGAAATAGAAGGATTTAGAGTTGCATTTATGGGTAAATTAAACACTTTAATACCTGATAAAATCGTGAAAAATTTATCTGCTGTTGAAATTTTAGTTCTACCATTGTCTATGTCTGTTAAAGATATGCAAGTTTTAGTTGAAGAAATCGAGCCAAATGTAACTTTGATAGTCAAAGATGATTCTTACAAAGACAGTGAAGGTATAGTTAAATATGAAAAATATCTTAAAATTCTAGGTCAAGAAAATATTGAACCTTTAGATAGCTTAAAAATTAAAAAGAAAGATGAACTTGAAGACTTAAATAATTTCATAGTTCTTAACATTTAAATAAGTCCCTGTAGTTTAATGGATAGAACAAAAACCTCCTAAGTTTTAGGTCCAGGTTCAATTCCTGGCGGGGATACCATTACCCAGATTCTCTAGCCGATTTATCTTCATTTTTAGTTAACTCTAAGAATGAAAATACCCATACGGCTTTTGTGAATATAAATAAAGTACCTGCTAATTTTGCAAGTAACACTAAAGAGCCTAATGATAAAAATAAGGCTACAAATTTTGCTAGAAAGAAAAATTGTGATTGAAGAATCAAACTAAATATCCAGGAGATTAAAAGTGGTAATCCAATTACAAAAACCATATTAAGTAAGACTCTAAGTCCAATTAAGCTTAGTAAAAATAAAATTAAAACTGTTTCTTTTAGGTTGAAAATTACTAATGAAGCACTTTTTTTAAGTGCTGCAAATATATTATCTTCGTCGATAACTACATAGTTTTCAGCATAAGCAAAAAGTAACGTAGCAATTATCGAAACTATTGACATCAACACTATAATTGGCATAAAAAAGCTAGCAAAGTCTTTACCAAGATACACATAAAGATAAATAGATCCTCTGAAGATAGTAAAAAACGAAAAGAAAAATAAAACACCATGTAGTTCAAGAAGTACTAAAAAGTTTTGCATTCCATATTTAATTCCATCTCTAAGTCTTACTGATTGATTGTTGTACTCTCTGGCTAAGATTTGTATTACTGACCCCTCTGCAAATACAGGAACTGCAAGTTCTAAAAGAAAAAAGACTAATACTGCAATTATAATAGGCAAGGTAAGGCTAGGATAGTTGTTGAAAATAGCTAAAATGTAATCGTAAAAAAACTTATAAGCAGGATTACTTGGATCATAGACCGCTTGTCTTAAGCTAAAAAGCTGGTAGGCAAATATAACAATGGTTACCACAGTTGTTAAAAGAGCTGGTAAAATCCCATAAATATTAACTAACCTCTTTCGATTTTGAGTATACAACCAAGCCTTTCTGATTAATAAGCGAGTATCCATATAAATATTAGATTTTAGGTAAGTTTAACATTATTTTATAAAGTTTAAAATTGAAGTATATTTAAAATTATGTTTTTAATTCTGTTTAGAGTTTAAAGTTTGAAAAAAAGTTGATTTTATGTTACAATACAGCCATGAAAAAAAGATTATCAAAAGTTAGTTTTAATGATTTAAAATGGATCAATATTGATTCAGTGGATTTAGATACAATTAAAAAACTAGAAAAAAATTACAATTTTCACCATCTTGATCTAGAAGATTGTTTAGAGGAAAATCAACGTTCAAAGATTGATAAATATCCTGATTATAACTTTATAATTCTACATCTGCCAAAATTCAAAGGTAGGAATCAGAAATATATAGCCTCGACAGAGTTAAATATTTTCATTTCTGAAAATGCTTTAATTACAATTCATGATAAAAACTCCTTTATTAACAAGATTTTTGAGGATAGTAAGAAAGACAAAGGTTTTCGAGAAGAAATAATGTGTAATGGTGCTGGATACTTATTGTATTATATTCTTAACGATCTATTTGAAAGATGTTTTTCTTATGTGGATGATATTACCAGAACTTTGAATCATCTAGAGAAAGAAGTTTTCAATGTTTCTTCCGATAGGAATATGTTGAAGGATATTTTAAGAATAAATAAAGATATTATTAATTTCAGAAGAATTATATTCCCCCAAAGAGCCGTTCTAGCTCAACTCGAACATATTAGATTTTCAAAAGAAGACGAAGATCTAGAGATTTACTTTGATAATATAGTAGATAAAATTGAAAAAATTCATTCAACATTGGAAAGTTTTAAAGAGCTTGTGGGTTCTTTACACCAAACAAATGAGACAATGATTGTTCAAAAAACGAATAACGTAATTAAAGTCCTAACTATTTTTTCTGTAGTTATGCTACCGTTAACTTTAATCACAGGAATGTACGGAATGAACGTAGACCTCCCAACCAATAACTTCATGGACATCCTTATTATAATGGGAATCGTGCTTAGTTTAATGCTGATTTTCTTCAAGAAAAAAGACTGGTTATAATACTTGAAATGATTTGTAAAGTATTTAAAAGAAAAAGGCTTGTCAAAAATAATCTTTTCTGATAGGATCTAGATACATTTTAAGAATACTTATATGCATCAAGAGGTAAAGAAAAAAATTATTCACGAGTATAAAACTAGTTCAAACGATACTGGATCTCCAGTTGTTCAAATTGCTATTTTAACTCAAAGAATCAAAGATCTTTCTGCTCACTTAAAGCTACATCCAAAAGACAATGACTCTAAAAGAGGATTAATCAAAATGGTAGCTGACAGAAGAAGGTTACTTAAATACCTAAGAGATAACAAACAAGAAGTTTACGAAAATATCTCAGGAAAATTAAGTTTAGCATAAAAATTGAACCCCTCATGGGGTTTTATTTTTTTTTATAAAATGCTATTTTACTTTTATAGAAAAAGAAAAAATTAATAAAAAATAAATGAAAGAATACAAGTTTACGCTAGCAAATACAGATTATACAATGAAGTCTGGATTAATTGCGAAGCAAGCTGATGGTAGTGTTGTAATTGAATCGGGAGATTCAGTTGTATTAGCTACTGCAACCATGGGAGAAGCCATGGAAGGAGCAAGTTTTTTTCCACTAACAGTGGATTTCTTAGATAAATTCTGCTCTGGAGGATCCATTCCTCATAATAGAATCACAAGAAGAGAAGGAAGACCAAGTACTCAAGCGGTATTAAATGCAAGAATTTGCGATAGACCAATCCGTCCCCTTTTTCCAAAAGGTACTACAAACCCTGTACAAATTGTGATTACTCCTCTTTCCCAAGATCAAACTAGTGATTTAGGAGTATTAGGGATGAATGCAGCCTCAATGGCCTTAACTATATCTGGGATGCCTTTTGAAGGACCTATAGGTGCAGTTAGAATCGGATTGAAAGATGATCAGCTTGTTGTGAATCCGGATTTCAATGAATTAAATAAGTTAGATTTAGATCTATTAGTAGCAGGAAAGCTTGGAGCTATTACAATGGTAGAGTCTCGGGCTAATGAAATTTCTGAAGATAAGATGTTAGAAGCCTTAGCTTTAGCATCGAAACATATCGATGAACTTTGCCAACATCAACTAGAATTTGCAAAAGAATTTGATATTGAAACTAAAGAATTTACAACTTCTAAATTAGAAGATGAAAAAATTGATTTGATTAATCAAGCCATCGATTTAAATGATTTAGAATTTAAAGTTTCATCGAAGAAAGAGTTTAAAGCTAAATTCAAAGAAGTTCTTAATAAAGTTTTAATTAAATTAGAATCTGCAATTGAACAAGAAACAGTTTCTAAATCAGACGTTCGAAATATTTTAAATAAAGCTTTTGAAAAAGTAATGAGAAAGAATATCTTAGAAAAAGATTCAAGAATTGATAATAGAAGCTTAACTGAAATTAGAAACTTACAGTCATGGGTTGGATTATTTGAAAGAACTCATGGTTCAGGACTTTTTGAAAGAGGTGAAACTCAAGCTATTACTACTATGACTCTTGGTGGTCCGCAAGATGCTCTTTTAATTGAAAATTATTTTGAAGAAGAGGAAAAAACATACTATCACCAATATAATTTCCCAGCTTATTCGGTTGGTGAAGCTAGACCAAATAGAGGTCCATCAAGAAGAGATATAGGACATGGAAATTTAGCTGAAAAAGCACTTTTAGCTGTAATTCCTAGTCAAGAACAGTTTCCATTTACAATCCGTGTTACAAGCGAAATTGTAGGGTGTAACGGGTCATCATCTATGGCTTCAGTATGTGGATCAACATTATCTTTAATGGATGGTGGTGTACCACTTAAGGCTCCGGTAGCTGGAATTGCTATGGGACTTGTTTCTAATGATGATGAAACTCAATTTAAAATCCTTTCAGACATTCAAGGTTTAGAAGATTTTGCTGGAGATATGGACTTTAAAGTTACTGGTACTAGAAGCGGTATTACTGCTCTTCAAATGGATATCAAACTTAAAGGTTTAAAACAAGAAGTTTTAGCAAATGCTTTAAACCAAGCTAAAGAAGGTTTGAATCATATTTTAGATCATATGAATACGGTAATTGATAAACCAAGAACTGAAGTTTCAAAACATGCTCCAATTATTGCTACAATTCAAATCAATCCTGATAAGATTAAAGAAGTTATTGGTAAAGGTGGTGAAACTATTCAAAAATTAACAGCTGAAACTAATACTGAAATATCTATTGAACAAGATGGTATGGTTACAATTTGTGCAAAAACTAAAGAAGGATATGATGAAGCTATTAGAAGAATCTCTGAGATTACTTATGAACCTCAAGCTGGAGAAACTTTTGATGCTAAAGTTGTTAGAATTGAAAATTTTGGAGCTTTCGTAGAAATCATGCCAGGTAAACAAGGTTTACTTCATATTTCTAAAATAAGCCCAGAAAGAATCAATCATCCATCAGACATCTTAAAGATTGGACAAATTCTTAAGGTTAAACTAACTGAAGTTGATAGAGAGGGTCGTTATAACTTCTCTCACAAAGAATTCTTTAAAAAACCTGCTGTAACTGCAGATCAAAAAGAGGTTCAAGCTCCAGAGCAAAGCCAAGACTCAAAAAAAGAACAAGATAAAGAATAGTAAATTTAAAAGCCCTTCGGGGCTTTTTTTTAACTTAGAATTAAGATCACACCTAATACTAATAAATAGTTAGCAAAAGGAATTAGGGTTTTTTCTTGGTAAATTTTCATAAGATATTTAATTGAGAAATATCCAACGATAGAACAGATAGTAAAGGCCACAAGATATTCTGTATTTAAGTATAGACTGAGATTTTTACTATCTTTAAAAGTTAACACACAGGCTCCAAATATGGCAGGAAGTCCGATTAAAAAACTAAATTTAGCTCCTTTTACTCGACTTGCTCCAATTAAAAGAGCAGTACTTAAAGTAATTCCACTTCTGGATACACCTGGCAACAATGCTAGGCTTTGAGAAAGTCCAACTATAAAAGCAAAAAGATATGGATTTTGAATATCAAATTTTTTAGATTTATTTTCAGTAAAATAAAAATATGTAGCAGTAAGTAAGAAAAAAATACTAACAAAAAATGGGGTTGAAATATAAGATATTGAGTCTTTGAGAGTAAATCCAACTATTGCAGCTGGAATACTTGCAATTATCATTTGGTAAAATAGAATTAAACTATCTTTTCTTAATTGAAACAGACCAAATATTAGACTTTGAATTTCGTCTTTAAAGTAAATTAAAATTGAAAAAAAAGTTGCTAAGTGCAAAAGTACATTTAATTCTAAGGATCCTTGTGGATCAAAACCAAGTAAGCCCTGAAATAAAACTAAGTGCCCAGATGAAGAGATTGGGAAAAACTCAGTAATTCCTTGGATTATTGATAAAATAATAAGTTCAAGCATATTTTAAATTATTGCATACAAGTATAAGGATTGATTCTAGCTCCTTTTAGGTGACATTCGTAGTGAATATGGATTCCAGTAGCACCATATACTCTTCCAGAATTCCCCATCTTGGCTATAACTTGTCCCTTTGAAACTTTGTCGCCTTTTGATACAAACAACTGTTCATTATGAGCATATAAAGTTTTATAACCATTTTGATGATCAACTATAATATAGTTACCATATCCTCCGTTCCATCCATACTCAGCAGTTTCCACTATTCCATCTGCAGCAGCCCAAATATTAGGCTTTTGTACATTGGCAATATCTAAGGCGTAATGTCCAGCTCTGTAACCTTGAGTTACTGTTCCTACTGTTACTTTCCCCCAGAATCCGCTAGATTTTGGTGCAGTTTGTTTTAAGATTTCCTTTGTAACAACAACTTCTTTTATAGGGTTGATAACTTTCTTGTTTTCTGTGCTATAGTCAACTTTACTGTCTAGTCTTTGACGAATTGGAATATCAGTAGTCGTACCAGGATCAACATCTGGCTCTGGAATATTTGGAAGAATGTTGGTATTTATGTCAGTTTCAAGATTTGCTAATTTTGGAACTACATTATTTTCATCACTTATATCTACTGTTGGTGCAGGTTCATTATTAGCTACGACTGAATCCTGAGAATCCTGAGATTCTTGATCTTTGGTTTCAGCTATTAAGTTGATCTCAATTCTTTGTCCACCTGGAATAAAAACTCTATCCCCTAGTTGTAAATTACGGGTATTTGAAGTGTTAAATTTTTCAATTAAAGAGTAATCAATATCATATTTTTTAGCCAGGCTTAAAAGACTATCACCAGGTTTAATTGTATGGCTAATACCATTAATTGGAGGAATTCTTAAGCTGTCACCAGGTTTAATTGAGTCAATATTAACAATTTCATTTTCCCAAATTAAGGTTTGAATATCCAAATCATACATTTGAGAAACCGACTCAAGATTTTCAAGAGGTTGAAGTTGATGAACTTGAAAGTTTAAGTCATTTTGTATTTCAGCTTCATTTGTAACTGGAATTGTTTTTAATAAAAAACCTTCATCAGTTGTAATAAGCTGAGATGTATTAAATTCAATATCTTCTTTTGATAAGAAATAATTATAGTTTTCATTAAGTTCCAAATTTGTAGCTAATAAAGAATTAGAAGCTGAAGTAGAACTGAAAACTAAAAAAATCATTGAATAAACAATTAAACTTGAAAGAATTTGTCTTTCTGGATTTTTTTGAACTTTAATTCTACTAGACCTTAATGAGCTTTTGTAGGATCTACGGGTTTTTTTTGATTTAACAAGACTATACAACGCTTTTTGTGCGTTTAGAATTAACTTGCGGACTAATAACCCTTTTTTATGTTTGGGATTTTTTCTTCTTGAACGTATAATAAATTTGTCTTTAAAGACTATTTAAGTTTAAATTCAGTTCGAGATAGTTATTAAACTTTGGTTTCACAAACCATATACATTTTACAAAAATATAATAAAATTGCAAGATCTATGATTCTTTTTAAAAATTTGTTTAAAATTTCATTTAACATTTTATTGGTTAGCCTTGCATTTAGTGCATTAATTTCAAACTATTTTTCAATCTTTACAGAAGTTGTACTTGCGACTTGCTTACTTTTAGGATTAGTATCTTTTGTGAAAATTGATTTAGAATTTTTAAAAAGAAATAAACTTCAAATTTTATATTTATTATTTGTTCTTTTGCTGGGACTTTTAAGCTTTTCAACTTTGAATAATTTTATTTATGGTATTAAATATGAAGTATTATTTTTGCTGATCTTTATATTTTTCAACTCTTTTGATAAGGGTTTTGATTATACTAAATCTTTTAATTATTTCTTAAACTCTTCATTGGTTGCTCTTTCAATTAGTTTTTTAATATGGACTATTTCAAATAACTCATTTTTAGTGAATTTAGGATACAGAAACGATTGGTCTACCTTTTATTCAGGGCAAGATCAAGCTTTCTGCCAAAAACTACAAGGGAAAGACCTTTGTAGATTTCAAGGTTTTTTAAGCTCTCCTAATCACTATGGATTACATTTATTATTTCTTAGCTATTTAAGTAAGGTTAAATCAGCTAAAATTATAACTGTATTGATGAGTCTTTTTACATTTTCCAGAAGTAGCGTTTTAGCTATATTGAGTTTTTATGGATTGAAATTTAAGAAGAACCAAAAAAAATGGCAAATCGCTATTGCTTTATTTATTATATTCTTAGTTGTAATTTATTCTGTAAAGTATGCAAATTTGTCGAGCAATGAACATATTGTTAAATTCATTGAAAATATACCTTTAGTTTTTGATAATTTTTGGATTGGACATGGTCTTAATTTTTCAGGACCAGCTAGTCGTGCAACTCAGATTTTAATTCCAGAAAGTCACTTTTTACAAGTATTACTTAATACAGGAATAATTGGATTTACTTTGTTTTTATTGAGTTATTTAGATTTAATCAAAAGATTTTGGAATCGAAAAAAAGATAATGCATATATATTGCTCGCTATTTTAATTCCAATGTTATTTTTGCATCCACTTGAAGATTCAAATTTATCGATTGCGTTATTTGCCTATTTAGCTTTAGAAGATGCTTCCTTAAATAGGGCATAAATTTTTTCAGATACTTTATCCTGATTTTTTGGAGAATGTTTAGATGAACGATTTGGCAGCTTTAGCAAGTGATCTAATAAACTTTTAGAGTCCAAATATGACTCCAGTAAGATATTTGAGTTTGCATTCTTTTCAATAAAGTATTCCGCATTTAACAGCTGATCACCTCGAGAACCAGCTTTGGTGAGAGGAACTAAAACAGCAGGTATTCTTAAGCTATCAAGCTCGGCTAAAGTACCAGCTCCAGCTCTTGAAAGACAAAGGTCAGTTATTTCATAAACAGGGCCTAAGTCTTTTATATAATCTAAGGGTATGTAAGAATTTTCTTTTTGATACTTCTTTGTAAAATTTTTCATTCCAATTACGTGAATTACATTAAAGTGATGTTTCAACTCTTCTCTATGTTCATAAATTACATCATTTAAATATTCTGCACCTAATGATCCACCAAGAATCAAGATATTTCTTTTTTTAGGGTTGATATACTCCGAATGTTTAAAATTAGAGCGTGGTGAAATTAACGAGTTTAAAATAGGCAAATTTAAAACATATATCTTTGATAAATATCTTTTATTAATTGAGGATGGATGACTAAGCCAAACTTGCTTAGCCAGAGGCATAATTATTTTATTTGCTAGGCCAATTGATGAATCTGATTCGTGCATTATAATTGGAATCCTTAAAATTTTAGCAGCAATACAAAATGGAACTGCTATAAATCCTCCTTTGGAAAAAATTAAATCAGGTTGTTCTTTTTTTAAAATTTTTATTGATTTATATACTGAATTTAATAAAACAAAAATATCTGTAAAGTTTTTAATATCAAAATAGCGCCGAAGTTTTGCAATTGGTAAAAAATATTTTACTTTAAAAGACTCCAGATTTTTTTTATCTAATTCTTGATCGGCAGCAACAAAAAAGAATTCTGTTTTAGGATCAATCTCTTGAATTTTTTCAATTACCGATATGCTAGGAATAATGTGTCCGGCGGTTCCCCCTCCTACGAGTGCTATTTTCATTGATATTTTTTAAATTATTATTAATCACATTTATCACAACTCCAACTCCAAAACAAGTTGCTAACATTGAGGATCCTCCGTACGAAATAAACGGTAAAGTGATTCCGGTTACAGGTAAAAGTCCAATATTTACACCTATATTAATAAATGCTTGTCCTGCTATCCAGGTTGTAACTCCTAAAATAATTAATCTTGCATAGTTTTCTTTTATTCTTTTGACGAAATAAAATCCATTTAAAATTAAATACATAAAAAGTCCAACAACCATAGATGATCTGAAGAAACCTATTTCTTCAGCAGAAGCTGCAAATACAAAATCGTCGGAAGCTTGGGGTAACCAATAAGACTTTTGAGTACCTTTAGTCAATCCTTGTCCAAAAATACCCCCTGAGGCCACAGCTATATTTGCTTGCTGTGTTTGCCAACAATAATCTCTTCTATATCCATTTTGGGTTACTTCGCAATTATCTGTACTTGGATTTACATATGCGTTCAAACGATGTTTAAGGTATGGATTTGTAGGTAAAACCAATAAAGTACCAATAAAAGCAACTAAAAAAGTACCTAATAAATGCTTTTTTTGAGCTCCAGCAAAAAAGAACATACAAAATGCAATTAATCCAAATACCATACTTGAACCTAAATCAGGCTGAAGTACAACCGGTAACATTATAGCTGAAGCTAAGATACCAAAAGATATAAATCCTTTTTGAAAGTCATGTAAAACAGATTTTTTTTGGTCTAGCCAAACAGCAAAATATAGAATCATACAAAGTTTTGCTATCTCAGTGGGCTGAAAGGAACTATTAAAAATGACTATCCAAGAAGTTGCAGTCGTATTAAAGCTACTTCCCAAGATTAAAACTCCAAAAAGAGTAATAACCATTGCGGAAAAACCAAAAACTGCATACTTTTTATAGAGTTTATAATTTATTTTAGAGGCAAGTATCAAAGCACATCCGCCTAAAAAGACTCTAAATAAATGTTTAAGTAAGAGATAATAACAATTTACTCCTTGAGTATCACAACTTGGATACAAATCATTAATTGATTTAGTTAGATCAATTGATTTAGGAACACCTATGCTTGATATCATTATTACTCCAAAAGAAATAAGTAACAATACAGGTAGCAGAAATTTAAAATATTTTTTATTCAATATAATGTAATAGAAGTTTTAAGAATTATAGAGATTTTTTATGAAAATTTGAAGTTAAATTTTAGATTTTTTTAATTTTAACTTTTTCAAAAAAATAGTTTATTATATTAAAAACAATTCTATATGTGGAAAAAATTTATTTTATTACTCAGTTTAGACCAAATTTCAAAATGTTTAATTGAAATGAAATTTACAGATTATCTTGTTAAGAATTTTGGTTCAGCTTTTTCACTTCCGATTCCTCAAGAAATATTAGTAATTATTGCTTTATTAATTTCATCTTGGGCGATTTGGTCTTATTATGAAAATAATACATCGGAAAGTTTTACGTATTTAATTTTAGCTGGAGCGATTGGTAATTTAATTGATAGATTAAGAATTGGCTATGTAATTGACTTTATAAACCTTAAGGTTGGCCAGGTTTTAACCTTTCAGGTATATTTATTAATTTAG
>Ga0163108_10001252_pt1 | contig 18697 bp, 11 predicted proteins | sample Fk1155metaG_FD_109644 | JGI IMG/M metagenome (GOLD analysis project Ga0163108, IMG submission 109644) | Marine microbial communities from the Central Pacific Ocean - Fk160115 155m metaG | ecosystem: Environmental > Aquatic > Marine > Oceanic > Photic zone | place: The Central Pacific Ocean...
GACCCCCTGCTCCGCCTGCTCGACAGCCAGGGTCGCGAACTGGCCTACAGCGACGATGTGCCCGGCCTGCACGCCGACAGTCGCCTGCACTACACGTTCACGGCCAAGGGGGAATACTTCGTCGAGGTGCGGGATATCCAGTGGGCCGGCGGTGGCGGACACCACTACCGGCTCCGCGTGGGGGATTTCCCCGACGTGTCGGTCCCCTACCCTCTGGGTGTCAAGCGAGGCAGTGCCGCAACGGTTTCGTTTGCCGGTGCCCACATCGATGGCATCCAGCCGGTCAAGCTCCAGGTCGCCGCCAATTCCCCCCTGCAATGGTTGACGATCGGTGCCAAGCGAGCCGGAGGCAAGAGCAGCGGGCTGGTCACGCTGGCCGTGGGCAATGCCGATGAGGTCATCGAGCAGGAGCCCAACGATGCCCGGGACAAGTCGACCCGCGTGCCGCTGGGCACCAATCTCAACGGACGTTTCGACAAGGTCGGTGACGTCGATCACTTCGTCCTCGCAGCCAAGAAAGGCCAGAAGTTCACCTTCACCGGCATCACCCGCCGCCAGGGTTCCCCCGCGGCCGTTTACCTGCGACTGCTCAAGACCGACGGGGGACAGGTGGCCGAGGTCCGGGACTTCGGTCTTACCGACAGCGTGATCAACTACACGTTTCCGGCCGACGGAGATTACTTCGTGGCCGTGCAGGACCGCGACCGCCGCGGTGGTGGTGGGTTCGCCTATCGTATTGCCGTGAATCCGACACCGGTCGGTTTCACCCTGACCGCTTCGACTCCGCGGCTGAACATTGCCGTCGGTGGAACTGCTGCGGTCACCGTCACTGCAGCCCGCCAGGGTTACAATGGACCGATTGCGGTTGCGGCGGTCGGACTGCCCGCCGGGTTCACCAGCACGCCGACGGTGATCGGTGCCGGGCGGCCAAACATCGTCCTGACACTGACAGCCAGTGACAAGGCGGCCAAGGGCAAAGTCTTTCCAGTCCGCATCGCCGGTACGGCCAAGATCAACAACAAGGACACCGAAACCAACGCCAGCATCCAGGCGGCGTTGAAAGGTGTCTTCGGCGGACTGCCCTGGCCCCCGTCGACACTCTCCGAGGAAGTTGCGGTGGCCGTGGCGCCGGCCGCACCGTTCTCGCTGAAAACCACCCCGCAAAAGGTAGTCTTCGGTCGTGACCTGACCGCGAAGATCAAGGTCAGCGTCACCCGACAGAAGGGTTACACCGAGGCAATCGCGCTGGTGCTGCAACCGGCAAAGAACGGTCTGCCCGGAGGAATCTCAGCGGGGCTGAAACCGATTCCCGCCGGAAAGAACGAGATCGAAATCACCTTCTCGGCCAACAACAAAGCGGCCCTGGGAGAGTTCACGGCCAACATCAACGGCCAGCTGAAGAAGGGCAAAACCACCGTGACGCAGCCGGTGCCCTCCATCGGACTCTCACTGGCCAACGGCATGTCGCTGAAAGCCCAGGCCAGTGCTCCGAAACTGGCCCGGGGCGGAGAGCTGAAACTGAAGGTCACAGTCAGCCGCAATCCGGCACTGAAAGCCCCGGTCGTCCTGACCGTGGCCAACCTGCCTAAGGGCGTGACCGCCTCGGCCGCAACCATTGCTGCGGACAAGACTGAGGTTGAAATTGTCTTGAAAGCGGCTCAAGATGCCAAACAGGGCGATGTCAAGAACCTGACTGTGAAGGGAACCGCAACTGTCGGCAAGGTCAAGCATGCCGCCGACGCTCCGGCCTTGGCCGTCAAGGTCGAATAACAGACTGACTTCCCGAGCCCGATGCTCGGTTTACAGAAAACAAGGACGCTGGAACTTTTTCCACGACGGAGACTCTCTGCCATGCGGCAACTCACTGCGATCATCGTTGGCCTGATCGGCCTGGGACTCACCGGATTGAACACAACGGTGCATGCCGAAGAGTCACTTGTCACGGTGGGCACTCCCGCCGGCGTGACGCTCGGACCGGCCGCGTTGAACCTGGTCGGAAAAAGGGCCCGCCAGCAGCTGCTGGTCACCGCCAAGTACAAGTCCGGTGAGCTACGTGACCTGACAACGGTCGCCAAGATCACCTCGTCGAATGCCAAGGTGGTTCGAGTCGAGGCGGGTTTGGCGTTCTCCGTCGGTGACGGCTCCGCCCAGTTGACCGCCGAAGTTGGCGGCCAGAAAGCGAGCATCGCTGTAACGGTCAAGGGAACGGCCGCGGCCCATCCCTTCAGTTTCAAGAACGAGATGCTTGCCGCACTGTCGAAAGGCGGCTGCAACGCGGGTGCCTGTCACGGTTCGCCGTCGGGCAAGGCCGGTTTTCGACTTTCCCTGCGGTCATTCGACCCGCCGCTGGACATCATGACGCTGCGTCACGAGTATTTCGGTCGCCGCACCAATTCGATGAACCCCGCCGACAGCCTCGTGATCAAGAAAGCCCTGATGGAAGTCGCCCACGGTGGCGGCAAACGGGTCCGCAAGAATGACCCGGTTTACACCACGATGGTCGGCTGGATCGGCGAAGGCCTTCGACTCGACCCCGAGGGCGCACCCACCCTGCTCAAGACCGAGCTGCATCCCAAGAAACGGGTTCTGCAGCCAGCCAGCAACCAGCAGCAGTTGTTCCTGCTGGGCCACTTCAGCGACGGCACCATCCGTGACCTGACCCCCCTGGCGGTCTTCACGTCCTCGAACGAATCCGTCGGAACCGTCAGTGCCAGTGGGCTGGTAGAAAAAACCGGCCGCGGGGAAACCGCCGTGCTCGCCCGGTTTCTCGACAAGATGACGACCAGCCACATCACGTTCCTGGAGAACGTCGAGGGCTTTGTCTGGAACAATCCCAAGGAAAACAACTTTGTCGACAAGCTCGTTTTCGACAAGCTGCAACAGTTGCAGATCATCCCCAGTGACGTCTGCACCGACGAGGAATACCTCCGCCGGGCGTTCCTCGATACCACAGGTCGCCTGCCTTACCTTGATGAAGTCCAGGCGTTTCTCAGCGACAAGGCTGCCGACAAGCGAGCCAGGTTGGTGGACCAGTTGCTGGCCCGTGACGACTTCGCCGAATTCTGGGCGCTGCGCTGGGGCGACATCCTGCGATCCAACAGCAAGAAGATCAAGAGCCAGGGTGTCCACAAGTTCCGTCGCTGGATCTACGACAGCGTGCGAACCGACAAGCCGCTGGACACGTTTGCCAACGAACTGCTGACGGCCAGCGGCAGCGTGTACGAAAACCCTGCGGCGAACTACTGGCGTGCCAGCCGTGACCCCAACGACGCGGTCGAGACCACCGCCCAGTTGTTCCTCGGAATCCGGATCCAATGTGCCAAGTGCCACAACCATCCCTTCGAGCGATGGACGCAGGACAACTACTACGGCATCGCCGCGGCCTTCACACGCATCGGACGGACCAAGGGAGCCGCAGCCGATGACGAAGTGATCTTCGCCACCAACTCCGGCGAGATCAAACAACCCCGCACCGGCAAGACCATGAAGGTTCACCTGTTGCTCAAGGGAGACGTCGATGTCCCCGCGAACCAGGATCGCCGGGTGATCTTTGCCGAGTGGCTGACCAAACCCGGCAATCCCTTCTTCGCCCGTGCGACTGTCAACCGCATCTGGGGTCACCTGCTCGGACGGGGAATCGTCGAACCCGTTGATGACTTCCGCGATTCGAATCCCCCCTCCAACGACAAGTTGCTCGACGAACTGGCACTCCAGTTTGCAAAGAACAACTTCAGCCGCAAATGGGCGATCAAGGCGATCATGACGAGCCGGACCTACCAGCTCAGCTCACGCAAGAACAAGTTCAACGCCGATGACGAAATCTACAACTCGCACGCCACGACACGGCTGCTCAGTGCTGAACAGCTCCTGGATGCGATCTGCCAGGTCACCGATGTCCCCGAGGGTTTCAAGGGTGTGCCGGCCGGTACCCGTGCGGTGTCGCTCCCCGAACCGCCCACCGACCACTACTTCCTGAAGATCTTCGGTCAGCCCCAGCGGGAGATGGCCTGCGGGTGCGAACGTTCCAACGAATCCAACCTCTCCCAGGCCCTGCAGATGATCAACGGACCCGTGGTCCACAACAAGTTGCGTGCCGACAACGGTCGGATCGCAACGATGATCAAGGGCAAGAAGAGCGATGAAGAGATCATCGCGGCGCTGTACCTGTCAGCCCTGGCACGCAAGCCGGCCACCGCTGAACTTGCCGCGGCCAAGAAGCACATCGCCGCCAGCAAGGACCGGCGACTGGCTCTCGAGGACGTCGGCTGGGCCGTGCTGAACTCCAAGGAGTTCCTCTTCCAGCATTGATCCCAGACAAACCCGGTGCGGGCCAATGCACGCGGGAACACGGGTGGAGGGACAAGTCCCTTCGCCCGTTTTTTTTCTCCCACGGAGATCGTCGAGCAGACCGGCCGTCAGCAGCTCCGCCGCAAAACCAGTCCTGGGTTGCCGGCTATTCGATGGCAAACCCCTGCCGCAGCGTGTTTTCCGCCACGTGGACGGGAATGACAAACTGGCCCAGGTAATCGGGTCCCCCGGCCTTTGAACCGATTCCGGAGAACCGGTAGCCGCCGAACGGATGGCGGCCCACCATGGCACCGGTGATTTCGCGGTTGAGATACAGGTTACCGACATTCAACTCACTTCTGGCCCGCTCAAGACTCGACGGGCTGCGACTGAAAATTCCCCCGGTCAGCGCATACTCGGTCCCGTTGGCCACTCGAAACGCCTCGTCCAGATCCGGCACCCGCAACACGGCCAGCAATGGACCGAAAAACTCCTCCTGCGCCAGAGGATCGCTCGGCAGCACATCGGTGAATACGTGCGGACCGACAAAATGGCCCTGCTGCACCAGTTCGCCAGCATCAACCGCGAGCATCTCGCGAGCCGACAGCCGCCCTTGCTGGATGGCAGACCGAATCCGTTCCAGTGATCCGGCATCGATCACCGGTCCAACCGACGTCGCCGGATCGCGAGCCGGGCCAACGACCAGGCTGCCGGCCGCGTCAATCAACCGCTCGACAAACACATCGTGTACCGACTCGAGCACGATCACTCTTGAACATGCCGAACATTTCTGACCGGCATAACTGAAAGCACTTCGAACAACGCCGTCGACTGCAACATCGAGGTCGGCATTACCATCGACGATGATCGCGTTCTTGCCTCCCATCTCGGCAATCACACGGCGAACAGCTCGCTGACCGACAACGGTCTCGGCCGCCTGGCGGTTGATCGCCAAGCCAACCTCGCGGGATCCGGTGAATGCCACCATCGCCACTTCGGGATGGCCGACCAGCACCGGCCCCAGCTCTTCCCCGTTTCCGGGAACCAGTTGCAGTGCCTCCGGCGGCACTCCGGCATCGTGGAGAATCCCCACCAGTTGCACGGCAATCACCGACGACTGCTCGGCCGGCTTGAACACCACGGTGTTACCCGTCACCAGGGCCGCCACCGTCATTCCGGCCGGAATCGCCAGGGGAAAGTTCCAGGGCGAGATAACCGAAACGACGCCGCGTGGTCGGTACCCATACCAATTCACCTCGCCGGGAACATCAAACCGTTGACCGGTGTCCATCCGCTCGGCTTGCGTGGCATAGTACTCGCAGAAATCGATGGTTTCGGCCACGTCCGCGTCCGCCTCAGCCCAGGGCTTGCCACTCTCGAAAATCGCCCAGGCTGCCAGTTCCCAACGCCGGGACCGCATCAATCCGGCCGCACGCCGTAGACAGTCGACTCGCTCCGACATCGGTCGGCGGCTCCAGTCGGCCAGAGCCGCCGAGGCCGTCAGCACGGCCCGACCGGCGTCGGCGACTGTCGCGGTCGCGACAATGCCGACCACCTGTGAGACATCGGAGGGATTCTCCGAGACCAGCCGAGATCCACTCAACGGCTGACCACCGACCAGCACCGGCCACTCCTGTCCCAGTTGTCCGTCCAATCGTGAAACGGCTTCCTGCAGCTGTTCCCGAGGCTCATCCCGGCTGAAATCCGACAATGGCTCGTTACGGAAATCCTCCGCGTCAACCGGCTTGGTCCCTCCGTCGCTCTCCGTCGTGGCGACCGCAAACGCATCCCGACCCGGCCCCGGTGTCATCAGCAATTCCTCCTCGGTCGTCCCGCCTGCTGCACCGGCACGCAAGAACGACTCGTTTGATGTGTTCTCCAGCAGTCTCCGCACCAGGTAGGCCATTCCCGGTAACCAATCTCCGAAGGGAGCATAGACCCGCACGCGATGACCGGCAGCGGCCAGTTGTGCGGCCAGCGGATCGGCCATTCCATAAAGCACCTGCACTTCCCAGTCCCCGTCAGCAACGCCGTGGGTCCGGGCACAGGCGATCCCATGAGCAAGGCTCCTGAGGTTGTGGCTGCCCAGTGCAGGCCGTAGCCACTCGGCGTGCACCATCAGCCGCTCGGCAAGTCGCTCGAAAGCGGCGTCAGACTCCCACTTGTGCGAGAACACCGGTACCGGCCAGCCATTGGCCCGGGCTGTGATCGTCTCGAAGTCCCAGTAGGCCCCCTTGACCAGGCGGACCCAGATCGGCGTGCCTCGGCGTCGCACCCATTCGAGCATCGTCTCGAAATCCCGATCCGCCTCGCAAAGGTAAGCCTGCAACGCCACCCCCACATCTTCCCAGTCCCGAAACTCGGGTTCCTCGAGAACGGTCCTGACGATGTGGAGTACAAGGTCCTTGACGGCGTGATTCTCCATGTCGATGTACACCTGTGCCTCCGCCCGGCGGGCCTGCCGGAGCAACGGTCTCAGGCGTGAAAGCACGTCGCGGGTCGCGCCTTCGCGGTCGATCGCCCGGAAACGTGCCGAGAGTGAACTAAGTTTTATGGCCAGGCTCAGCCGTGGCAGTGGCCCTCGACTGTCTCGATCCAGCCGAGACTGCTCGGGCCAACTGGCCATCGACGGCGCCAGGCTGGTGATCGCGGCCTCGTACATCGCCCGGTGTTGATCCGCCTCGACGTCTCCAACAACGACCTCGCCCAGGAAGTCCAACGAGCAGGCCCATCCCCGTCGTCGCAAGCGGGCTGTCGTTGCCAGGACACCGTTGAAATCCGCCCCGGCGATGAACCGTCGTGCCATCCGTGCCGCGGTCCAACGGGCCAGGCCGGCCAATCCACGAGCAAACGGGCGGGGACCACCAACCACCACGCGTTCGATCAACCGTGCAATCCAGGGCGGCTCCCGCACCTCGCCGAGGTACTCGCCAAGGTGCTCGGCCACAGCGTCTCGTGTGGACAGGCTCGGTAGTGCGTCAATGAACCGGAAGGCCTGCAGCCGCAAAGACGGTTGGCCCATCAGCCAGGCCATCAGTCGCTCGTTCCACCACCGCGGCTGCCAGACACGGGGCTGTGCCGCTTTGACCAATTGCACCCCGATGCACCTGGTCGCTCGTTCCAGTTCAGCACCTGACGACACGATTCATCCCGCATGGCAACAAGACCCAGGCGACTTTCCCCCGCCACACAAACCATCCATCGTGGTCGGAAATCGTGACGGCCCGATCAGGTCGTGTATTCCGAGTTAAGTCGAACATACTCGGTCGTCAGGTCGCAGGTCCAGAACCGAATTGAGGAGTCGCCAAAAGGAAACGACAAAACAATCTCGACCTGGTCATCGTCTCGCATTGCCGCCGACAACGCCGCCTCGTCGTAGTTTTCGGGAGTTCCCGATCGGAATATCACCGTCCCGTTGATCGCCAGCGTGATATCGTCTTCGGCCAGCTCCACTCCCGTACGACCGCAGCAGGAAACAATCCGCCCCCAGTTGGGATCATTGCCGGTGATCGCGGTCTTGACCAACGCATCGTCGGCAATCGTGCGGGCGATCCGCTCGGCCTCCTCCCTGCTCCGCATCCCCAGCACATCAATCTGCACCTGGTGATCGGCTCCCTCGGCATCCCCGACAATGGCACAGGCCAGGTCGGTACATACCTCCTTGACAGCCGTTGCCACCGCCTCGAGATCAGCATCACCCCCGGAGAGTGATCCCCGCCCGCCACAGAGCAACAGCACCGTGTCACTGGTACTGGTGTGCCCCTCGACGCTGATGCAGTTGAAACTTTCGTCGACGGCCGTCCTCAGAATCCGATCGGCTTCAGCGGGTGCCAATACGGCATCGGTCATGATCACGGCAAGCATCGTGGCCATGTTCGGACCGATCATCGCCGCGCCCTTGGCCACCCCGCTGACCCGGCAGGAACCGGCGGTGAGCGGGATTTCACGGACCGACTGCTTGGTCACCGTGTCGGTGGTCATCATCGCCCGGGCCGCGGCTTCGAAAGCCGTGGAACTGTCGTCGAGTGATTCCACGAGGTGCGGAATTCCGGCAGTGATTTTCTCCAACGGCAGGAAACGACCAATCACCCCCGTCGAGCACACCAGGACCGCCTCCGACGGACAACCCAGTTGATCGGCAACAGCCAGGGTCATCGCTCTCGCATCTTCGATTCCCCGCTTCCCGGTGCAGGCGTTGGCATTGCCCGAATTGATCACGACGGCGCGCACTGCCGATCCGGGCACCCGCTCCCGTGAGACCTTGACCGGCGCACCACAGACCTGGTTGCCAGTGAACACACCGGCCGCGGTCACCGGACTCTCGGCGACAAACAACGCCAGATCCAACGTCCGGGGATCGTCCTTGAGGCCACAGGCAATTCCGGCGGACTGAAAGCCTGCCGGCAGCTGCAGGGAAGTCGGCTCCTGGGAAAGGTCATTCATCCAGCAATCCCCGGGACGGCAACACGGATTCAACAGATCTCGACGACGATCAACCAGGCAACAATCCGCGGGTCTCAGGAAAACCGTTCATCAGGTTGAAGTTCTGCACGGCAACGCCGGCGGCTCCCTTGATCAGGTTGTCCAGGCAGGCCAGGACGACCAGGTGACCACCGCTGTGCCGCACAGTGATGTCACAGAAGTTTGTTCCCGAGACATCCCTGGTCCGCGGCAGGTGATCGATGATCCTCACGAATGGCCGTCCCTCGTAGAATTTGCGCATCGCCGCCAGCAGTTCATCCTGGGTCGCCTCGCCGATCGTCCGGCAGTAGATCGTGCAGAAGATCCCGCGGTCCATCGGGATCAGGTGCGGGGTGAAGACGACCTGAACCTCCTGCCCACTCGAAACCGACAGCACCTGCTCGATCTCCGGGGTATGACGGTGGTTTCCCACACCGTAGGCGGAAACACTCTCGTTGCATTCCGGATAAAGCGTCCCCGGCTTGGGTGAGCGACCGGCCCCGGAAACACCGCTCTTGGCATCGATGCAGATCCCGGCCGGCTCGATGAACCCGCCACTGAGCAACGGGGCCAGTGCCAGGATCGACGTGCTGGTATAGCAACCCGGATTGGCTACCAGGTCGGACCCGGCATCCACGCCGTGGCCGGGTAACTCGGGCAGACCGTAGGCCGTCTTGCCGAGACGATCCGGATCGGTATGGGCCAGCCCGTACCATTGCTCGTAGACATCCGGATCCGAGAGCCGGTAGTCGGCGCTCAGGTCGATCACGCGGACACCGGCAGCGAGCAATTCGGGAACCATTGCCATGCTGGCACCGTGTGGCAACGCGGCAAAGGCCACGTCGGCTCGATCGACCAGCTGTCCAACTGTCAGCGGTTCACAGGGCAGATCCAGCCGCCCGTGCAGGCTCGGGTGCACCTGGGTCACGTGCGGAGCGTCCTGCTGGCGGGTTGTCAGCGCAGCGATCTCGGCCTGCGGGTGGTCCAGCAGGATCTTGATCAACTCCAGCGCCGTGTAACCCGTCGCGCCCAGGATGGCTACGCGAACCATTTTCACCGTCCTCGCTTCGTGTGGCGACACTCATTCTAGAGTTCCCGACAGGCTGGCAAAAGGTCGGTCAACGCGATCACCAGCCGGGCTTTCACCACGGTTTGCATTGACCGTCAAAATGATCACAATGGTCGCGGTCGCGCGTGGAGTTTTTCACTCCCCGGCGATCGGCACCGACAACGATCGAGGACACAACATGGCCGACGTGGCAGGCCTGGCCGCCGACGCACTGGCGGCGGGCGAAGGAATCCTGAGGCTGGCACCGACCTGGGTGCCCCGTTCATTTCTGCAACCGGGCCGCCGCCTGAAACTGCATCCGGCTGACTACTACGCCCTGGGGACTGATCGCGGCGGGATCGACGAACGCTGGTTCGCATCGACGACGGCCGCGGCCAACGAGGGAGCACCACCGGACGAGGGATTGAGCTACTGCGTCCACAACGGCGAGCGATTCACGTTACGTGACGCCGTGACCGAACTGGGTGCCGAGTTGATCGGCGAGCCGATCTGGAACGAGTTCGGCCGCTGGCCGGTCTACTCCAAGTTCTTCGACAACATGGGTCCAATCCCCCACCACATGCACCAGAATGCCGAACAGGCGGCACTGGTCGGACAGGAGGGCAAGCCCGAGAGTTACTACTTCCCGCCGCAGTTGAACGCGATCGGAAACAACTTTCCCTACACGTTCTTCGGTCTCGAACCAGGAACATCCCGGCAGGACGTTGTCGATTGCCTGGCCCGCTGGAACGACGGAGACAACGGGATACTGGATCTCTCGAAAGCCTATCGCCTGAAGCCGGGAACCGGCTGGCTGGTCCCCCCGTGTGTTCTCCATGCGCCGGGCAGCCTGGTGACCTACGAACCTCAGTGGGGCAGCGATGTCTTCGGCATGTACCAGTCAATGGTCGAGGGCCGCGCGGTGCCCCGCTCGTTGTTGACCAAGGACTTTCCCGAACAGCACCACGACGACCTCGGACACCTCGTCGATGCCCTCGACTGGGATGGCAACATCGATTCCAGTTTCAAGGACCACCACTATCTCGAGCCCATTCCGGTGGCCGACACGGCCGCCGAGGGTTACGTCGATCGATGGGTCGTCTATGGAACCGTCGCCGGGCGGCAGTTGTTCAGCGCCAAGGAACTGACCGTCGATCCTGGAGCCAGTTGCACGATCAGCGACAGCGGGTCCTACGGTTGGATCACCGTCCAGGGCGGCGGCACGATCGGCAAGTTGACCCTGCAGACCCCGGCAATGATCCGCTTCGGCGAAATGACCGATGACGAGGTCTTCGTCACCGCCGCAGCCGCGGCCGCGGGTGTATCGATCACCAACACCGGAACCGAACCGCTGGTGTCGCTGAGGTATTTCGGCCCCGACGCCAATCCCGATGCACCGAGTGTCGGTGACCACAAACAGGCCTGACCCGGTCGATTCACACGAACACTTCCACGGCAACAACGGAAACACAGCAATGTCAGAAACCAACACGGGCCACGCCTGGCCGAAGCTGCACAACGCCATGTGGCCAGGCCTGGTCGGCAAGGGAGATGAAGAAGGCCAGGAGCCGCCGATCAGCCTCGAGAGAATGCTCGAGTTGACCGCCGCAGCCGAGGTCGATGGTCAGAAATTCGAGGGGGTCGACTACTTCCTGTTTCACCCGCACACCGACCCGGACGCCGACGATGACGAACTGAAACGCATCGCCGACCTGATCGCCGGCCACGACCTGGTCGTCGGCTCGCTGGTGGCCCCGGTCTGGCCCGGTACGGTCGGCGATTCGGCAATGGGCGACGACGAGGCCCGCGGCAAGTTCCTCGATGCGATCCGCAAGGCCTGCCGCATCGCCGGGGTCTTCAACGAGATCGGCATCCGGCAGTACGGCGTGATCCGGATCGACTCGGCCGAGTTCGGAGTCGAAAAATGGGCCGAGAACAAGTCCGGCAACACGTCCAGGATCGCCGAGACGTTCCGGATGGCTGCCGACATCGCAGCCGACCACGGCGAGAGATTGGCGGCCGAAGGGGAGATCTGCTGGGCCGGCATGCACTCCTGGCGAGACATGCTCGATCTGCTCGAGGCCGTCGATCGTCCCGACACCCTGGGATTCCAGGCCGACCAGGCACACACCTACCTCTACTTGATGGGCTACAACGCCCCGGAGCACGCCCTGGTCGATGCAGAACATACCGACGAAGAGTTCTACTCGGCCTATGAATCGATGACCGACCAGTTGAGACCGTGGACCATCGACTTCCATGTCGCCCAAAACGACGGCACCGTCCACGGAGCCGGGTCACACGACAAGACCGGGAAGCACTGCCAGGCCGACGATCCCAACGGAAAACTCGACATCACCCGCGCGGCCGAATACTGGCTGCGTGATGCCCCGTCACGAGGGATCAAGCACATCTGTTGGGATGGCTGCATGTTCTCCAACGAGGTGCTCGAGGCACCCGAAACCTGGAACGCGATCCTGGGAGCCATGATCGACGTTCGCAACGCTCATGGATGGGATGCCTGAAACAAGGCATCCGCACATGGCACCTCTCCAAGACACCCTCCACGAAAGCTGCTGACATGAGTGAGAAGACCCCGTTGAACATCGGCATGATCGGCTACGGCTTCATGGGCCGGGCCCACACGAATGCCTACTGCAAGGTGGGCAACTTCTTCGACCTCAAGTACCAACCGGTCCTGAAGGCCGCCTGTGCCCGCAACGCCGAGAAGGTCCAGGCGTTCGCTGACACCTGGGGCTACGAGTCGATCGAGACCGATTGGCGGGCCCTACTGGCCCGCGACGACATCGACGTCGTCGACATCTGCGTTCCCAACAACCTTCACAAAGAGATCGCGATTGCCGCCGCCGAGGCCGGCAAGATGATCCTCTGCGAGAAACCGCTGGCGATGAACACCACGGAGGGAGAAGAGATGTGCCAGGCGGTCGAGTCCGCCGGCGTTGCCAACATGGTCTGGTACAACTACCGTCGCGTCCCCAGCGTTTCGCTGGCCAAGCAACTGATCGACGAGGGACGGCTGGGACGGATCTTCCACTACCGTGCCGTCTTCCTGCAGGACTGGACGATCTCCTCGGACCTCCCGCAAGGCGGCGAGGCGCTCTGGCGGCTTGACATCGACGCGGCCGGCAGCGGCGTGACCGGCGACCTGCTGGCTCATTGCATCGACACCGCCATCTGGCTCAACGGTGACATCCAGTCGGTCACGGCAATGACCGAAACGTTCATCAAGGAACGGACGCACCAGGACACCGGCGAGGTGCAGCCGGTGGGCATCGATGACGCCTGTGCCTTCCTGGCTCGCTTCGACAACGGGTCGCTGGCCACGTTCGAATCGACCCGTTACGCCCGTGGGCACAAGGCACTCTACACGCTCGAAATCAATGGCGAGCATGCCTCGATCGCCTGGGATCTCCACGACGCTCACCGCCTGGCCTACTTCGACCATCGCGACGATTCGATCGTCCGCGGCTGGCGATCGATCCACGTCAGCGATGGCGACATGCCCTACATGGACAAGTGGTGGGTGCCCGGACTGCAGATCGGGTACGAGCACACCTTCGTCCATCACGTCGCCGATTTCCTCGAGGGCCTGGCCAACGATGAGCCCGCCTCGCCGACCTTCCGCGATGCACTGGAAACACAGAAGGTCTGTGACGCCATCCTCAGCAGTGCCACGAGCGGCCAGTGGACCGACGTCTGAGAGATTCAACAGTCAACGACCCCGCAGCAAAGGACGCCTCGTAATGGACCGGCAGCCGATTTCCCAGGGAGGATACGAGAAGTTGCGGGAAGAAATCCGGGTCCTCGACGAGGAACGGATTCCCGAGGTCAGGGAAAAAGTGGCCGAGGCGCGAGCCGAGGGCGACCTCCGCGAGAATGCCGAGTACCACGGACAACGAGAAATGCTGGGAATGCTCGAGGCCAAACTCAACCAGCTCAAGACCAAACTCTCCCAGTGCGAAATTGTCGACAAGAGCAAGCTGCCCAAGGATATCATCACCTTTGGCAGCCGCGTCACCGTCAAGAACCTCGGCGACAATGGCCAGGAACAGTACGAGTTCGTCGGACCTGGTGAGGAAGACTACACCGGCGAGGTCATGAAGATCCTGACGACAAGTCCATTGGCCAGCGGACTGATGGGCAAGAAGGTCGGTGACCAGGTCGAAATCCAAGCCCCTATCGGACTGTTGAAATACGAAGTTCTTGCTTTCGACGACGCCTAAACAGTGCCTGTCGAAGTCCTCTGCCCACAACGGTAAGATACCGTTTCCCTGTTTGGAGACTCCTGGATGTCGATTCGCTGCCTGATCATCTCCATGATCGCGTTTACCGTAACGGTTCCGGCAGGTTCTGCTGCCGATTTTCCTCAGTTTCGTGGCACCAGCGGACAGGGCCACGTGCAGGCCAGCGGTCTCCCGGTCACCTGGAGCGGGGCCGACAACGTGACCTGGAAAGTGCCCGTTCCCGGCAAAGGCTGGTCCAGCCCGATCATTCTCAAGGGAAAGCTCTACCTGACAACCGCCGTTCCCAAGCCGGGAGGCGGCCCGGATGACCAGTCACTGCGAACGCTGTGCCTGGACATCAAGACCGGGAAGACACTCTGGAACCGCGAGATATTCGAGCGCAATCACGTCCCCACCACGGGCTTGTTGCATGGAAAGAACAGCCACGCCAGCCCGACGCCGGCCAGCGACGGCCAGTTCCTCTACGTGCACTTCGGGACCGAAGGAACCGCTTGCCTGGAACTCGACACCGGCAAGATCGTCTGGACCAATCACGCGTTGAAATACATCCCGCGTCACGGCAACGGGGGATCCCCGGCACTGGTCGATGGAATGCTGGTCGTGACCTGCGACGGACAGGACATCTGCTACGTGGCGGCCCTGGACTGCAAGACCGGCAAGATTGTCTGGAAGACTGATCGCACACTGGACCTGCCCCGAAAGTTCTCGTTCTCAACACCGCTGGTCATCAACGTCAAGGGCAACAAACAGATCGTGTGTCCGGGAACCGGGCTGGTCGCTGCCTACGACCCGAAAACCGGAAAGGAAATCTGGCGTGTCGGATACGGCGACGGCTACTCGGTGATTCCCCGCCCCGTCTACGGACACGGCCTGGTCTATGTCTGCAGCGGCTGGGGTGTACCAACGTTGTTTGCGATTCGACCAACCGGACGAGGTGATGTCACCGGCACTCACGTGGTGTGGAAACAAACATCCAAGGCGAACATCCCGCACACACCCTCGACACTGCTGATCGACAATGACCTGTTCCTGATCAGCGACACCGGAATCGCCAGTTGTCTCGACGCACGAACCGGCAAACTGCATTACCGTAAGCGCGTCGGTGGCAAGTACTCGGCCTCACCAACCTATGCCGATGGCAAGATCTACCTGCAAAGCGAAGAGGGGACCGGCATCGTGCTCAAACCGGGGCGGCGGTTCGCCGAACTCGGGCGAAGCAAGCTCGAAGGCCGTACGTTCGCCACCTATGCGGTTGCCGAGAACGCCCTGTTCATCCGGACCGAAACCGGCCTGTTTCGGATCGAAAACCGGACCGCAAAGTAGCCCAAGAATCTCCCCGCAAACAAAGCAGCCGGTTGCCGAGAGGGTTTTCTCGGCAACCGGCTGAAATTTCACCAGGCCCGGGCAACCGAGACGGCTGCCTGGTCACGGGATTCAAAAAGGCCTCTCCTAGACATCAAGGTCGAAGAGCGACCTCCCCGAACCATGGTCAATGCAGTCGCCGTCGTGCCACAGTGGCAGCCCGGCGGCATAACGGGCCGCGAGCATCGCGACCTTGTCCCTGGACCCCGGTTTGGCCTCGGTGGAATCAAAGGGATTGCTTCCCATCGATTCCAGAGGCTCGATCTGAAACGGCTGATTTGTGTCACCGAACAGGGAATCCAACGAAAGACCCGATTCGGTCTCAACATCACTTGGCACCTTAAAGGGCGTCGACATCCGGCACGCTCCACTCTTTGTTGTAACTCACAGTCGTCCGTCGCATCCCTGCGCCCTACTCCACAGCTCCAATCAAGCCGGCTGTCGGCGTGAGACATTCCCCGCAGGGATCCCCCTCAACGCACCGATCCGCCTGCCGATCAGAAGCCCGCCAGCACCACCCTTTCGCCGAGTCGGAGGCCCGCTCGCCCAATAGTGTCCTGACTCGACCAAGATTCCGCTCAAGCCGACCCGCGCCACGCGAAAAGATGTGAAGAGATTTCGCGTGAACAGAGAGAGATGTTTGCGGGAAAAGCGGAAATCGGGGGGGGGGTCGTGTACAGGCAGGATTGAGTGCCAACAGACCGATTCTCCCGGTGTTTGTTGTGGAAGTCAAACACTTTCCGTGGCTTTCCGACAGCACAGCCGATCAATCGAAAAGACAGCTTCAACCCGATGTCGGCCTCGGCCGAGCCTCTAAGACCGGCAACTCCCGGTCAGGGGCGACTGACACGATAACGCTTCAGTTTCCGGTCGAGTGTCGATCGCTCGATGCCGAGAATCCGAGACGCCTGTGACTTGTTCCATTCGGTTGATTCGAGCACCGCGAGAATGTGTTGTTGTTCGAGTACCTCCAGAGACACCTGCCGCCCGGCAATCGGATGATCGGCGGGCCCATCGGCCCCGTCGTCGGTAGAGACCAGCGCCGAGAGTTGAATGTCGGCACCGGTGATCTTCTCGCCGGTGCACAGAATCACTGTCCGTTCCACCGTGTTCTTCAGTTCACGGACATTTCCAGGCCAATCATATGCCTGCAGGGCAGACAGACCCTCGGGCGTGAACCCGCCAACGTCACGATCTGTCTTCCTGGTGAATTGTTCGCAGAAGAAGTTCGCCAGTTGCGGAATATCATCGGGGTGCTCGCGGAGTGGAGCCACCTGGATCTCGACGACGAACAGACGAAAATACAGGTCCTTGCGGAACGTGCCCTCGGCGACGGCTTCCTCGAGGTTGCGGTTGGTCGCGGCGACAACACGGACATTCACGTCAACGGTCGTACGGCCACCGACCCGTTCAAACGGATGCCCTTCCAGGGCTCTGAGGAATTTGGCTTGAATCGCCGACGGCATTTCGCCGACCTCATCGAGGAACAGCGTACCGCCATCGGCCTGCTCGAACTTGCCCGGTCTGCGATCGGCGGCACCGGTAAAAGCTCCCTTTTCATGCCCGAACAACTCACTCTCGAGCAATGACTCCGACAACGCTGCACAGTTCATGCAAACGAACGGTCCCTGGCTACGGCGGCTGCGAAAATGGATCGCGCGGGCAACAAGCTCCTTGCCAACACCACTCTCACCGCGAACCAGAACCGTCGCATCGGTCGATGCAATCCGGTCGATGATCTGCCGAAGTCCCTTCATCGCCTCGCTGTCACCAATCAACTCGCTGTCGATCGCCAGTTGATCTCGGAGTGATTCATTCTCACCCTGCATTCGCGCCAGTCCGTTGGCCAGGGATTCACGGTCCTGCAGGCCATCCAGGGCCACAGCCATCTGGTCGGCCAGTGCCAGCGCGAACTCAAGATCGTTGGGTTCAAGCAGGTTCTCCCGGTCGGTGGAATACAGGTGGATCACTCCGTAGATGATCTCCTCGACACGCAACGGCGCACAGATCACGCTTTGTGCATGGATCTGGCCGAGACTGTCGCGGTCAACCAACTTGCTGTCGTCGCCAACATCCCGGGCCAGCACCGCTTCGGCTTCGGCAAGCACGGTCCCGGAGAGATAGTCAGAGACTCTCTGGTAGGGCAGATCCTTGAGCGAGCGATAAGCGGCCACGCGCAACTGGTCGGATTGTGGCCGATTCCGCAGGCCCTTGGGCAAGAGCAACACCGCACCGATGTCGGCTCGCGTTCCGCCGAACAGGCCATCGAGAACGACTTCAGCAAGTTGATCGGCGTCGCGGGCGGCGCCCATCTCCAATGTCAGTCGATACAAAGACGTCAGATCCTGTCGCATCCGATCCGGTGCATCACTCGGCTCGGCCGAGCCGTCGCGGAACCGGTTTTCACGCTGCCGATGGACAATTTCCGGTTCCGACTCGGGTCCGGGGTCATCGAACACAACCATTTCGGCGGTGTCGGAGATGCTCTCAGCCGTGTCGGGCGAGGACTCGGGAAAGGCATGCAGGAGGTCGGAGGTAAACCCCAGGTTACAACCTCCGATCTGAATGATCTGTCCCTCCTCGAGAGGCCAGTCTTCATCCAGTGTCAGGCCATTGACCAGCGTGCCGTTACGGCTGTTCAAGTCACGAAGCACCCATCGATCACCACTCTGAAAAACCTCGCAGTGGTTTCGGCTGCAGATTTCGTCGCGGAGGACAACCCGGTTGGTAGACGATCGCCCGATAGTCGTCACCTGGCCGGGCATCAAGCGGTACACGTCCCGCCACTGATTTCCGTCTCGGACGACGAGATAGGACGTTCCGGTTTCTGCTTGACTTGTCATGGCGATCGCATCCCCTTCCGATCGGCCTCGATTGTCTCCGATCGGTCCCCTCGAGGATACCGGACCGTCAAAAGCAGCCGCAAGGGACGGTCTTGCAACGTTGACGGACATCCGGCATCCTAGGTCGATTCCCGTTTCCTTCCACTCGGAGCGACTCTTCTCATGTCTCGCTGCCTGATTGCCCTCCTGCTGATTTCCCTGATCCATGCCCCCGCGCAGGCCGAAAACTGGACCCGTTTTCGCGGCTTCAATGGAACCGGAGTCAGCCCGCTGAAGGGGATTCCCACGACCTGGAGCCCCGGCGACTACAACTTCAACGTTCGATTGCCCGGCGAAGGACACGGCGCGGCGGTAATTCATGGCCAGAAGCTGTTCATCACGTCGGCGGTCAACAAGGGTGCGATTCGCTACCTGTTCTGCCTGAACGCCGA
>Ga0163108_10001254_pt1 | contig 18690 bp, 15 predicted proteins | sample Fk1155metaG_FD_109644 | JGI IMG/M metagenome (GOLD analysis project Ga0163108, IMG submission 109644) | Marine microbial communities from the Central Pacific Ocean - Fk160115 155m metaG | ecosystem: Environmental > Aquatic > Marine > Oceanic > Photic zone | place: The Central Pacific Ocean...
AAAAATGAATTTAAAAAAAAAGGAAGATTCAATAATTATTCTCCTGGTGAAAAAAATCATAATTTTTTATTAGACCAAAATATCGATCTTAGTTTTATAGAGGATTCTAAGTTATTTAAAGATAACGTAGGTAAGATAATGGGAAATAATTATAAAATTATGAAGAAAACAGTAATTAGGTCTGTTCCTTTTAGCAGATTACCGAAATGGATTGTAAAAGAAACAGAAGATTTCGGAAGACCTAATTTAAATCCTTTCATTACGGATAAATTTCAGGATATACAATATTTTTTAAATGCTGATTTGCATCAAGATATGACACGTGAAAAACAATTTTGTACTTTTTATATATATTTAGGAGATGTAAAAAGAAAAGATTCTGCATTAAGAGTTTTAGAAAATAGTCATATACATGGAGCTACACCTTATCCTCATTATTTAAGAACATCGAAAAGAGAAAAGGATATGTGGTTCTATACTAGCTTAACAGGCGAACATTTAAAATGTCGTGAGATATGTCTAGAAGGAACAGCTGGCAGAGTCGCTTGTTGGCACGGATTAACTTTACATGGTTCTTATTATAATTTTAGTCATAAACCCAGAATATCACTAAGATATTTAATTCAATCAAATTCAAAACATTTGAAAAATTCAATCTTTGGTAAATGTTGTAAAAATATAAAAGGTAAAATGGTTGAAAAAAATCAAAGATTAGCACGCTTAGATCGCAGAAAAGACGGTACGTTTATTAGAACAGGCATGTTAGTTGGTCCTTAATTTTTAAAAAAAGAATTTTCTAAAAAACAATCTCCATATTTTTTGTATAAAAAAAATAATTAATTTTATTTATTAAGATTTTTTTTTCTTTTTAAAAAAATAAAATGAAAAAAAATAATGTAATTATTATTCAAGCAAGAATTAATTCTAAAAGATTTCCAATGAAGGTAATGAAAAAAATCAATGGAAAGACTTTAATAGAAATTATGTTAAATAGATTAAAAAGGTCTAAATATATTAATAAAATTGTATTTGCAATACCTGATAATAAAGAGAATTTTAGTTTATATAATTATTTAAAAAAATTATCATCCAATATTTATTTAGGAAGCGAGAAGAATGTTTTGAAACGCTTCTATGAGGCAGCTAAAAAATTTAAAGCAGATAATATTATAAGAATAACATCTGATTGTCCGTTGGTTGACTATCAATTAATAGATAAAATGCTAAAATTTTTTTTAAAATCCGAATTTGATTATATTTCAAATACTTTAAATCCAACATTTCCTGACGGATTGGACGTAGAAATAATAACTAAAAAATCACTTTTTAGTGTATATAAAAATGTTAAAACAAAATTTGATAAGGAACACGTTACTACATTTATAAGAAAATCAGAGAATTATAAAAAATTTAATTATATGAATAATGATGATTATTCAGAATATAGATTAACTGTAGATTACAAAAAAGATTTTAAAATTATAAAGGAAATATTTGATATATTTTCTCCAAAAATATATTTTAAGTGGGAAGATGTTATTAATTTATCGAAAAGAAATCCAAAGATATTAAGAAAAATAAATTTTATTAAAAGAAAAAAATTGTTTAAGGAAACTAAGACTCAAAAGTTATGGAGTTCAGCGCAAACATTAATTCCCGGCGGAAATATGTTTTTATCTAAGAATCCTGATAGATTTTTGCCTAATCAATGGCCTGCTTATTTTTCAAAATCAAAAAAATGTTTTATTTGGGATTTAGATAATAAGAAATATGTAGATATGTCGGTAATGGGTGTTGGTACAAATATCCTTGGATATTCAAATCCTTTAGTTGATAAAGCAGTTAAAAAAGTAATTAATGATGGCAATCTCACAACCCTTAATTGTAAAGAGGAAGTAAAACTTGCTGAACGTTTAATAGATATGCACAGGTGGGCTGATATGGTTAGATTTACTCGTACAGGAGGAGAAGCAAATGCATTAGCAATTAGAATTTCTAGAGCTACAACAAATAAACAAAATATAGCAATATGTGGCTATCACGGGTGGCACGATTGGTATTTATCTTCTAATTTACAAAATCCAAATAATCTAACTAATTTTTTGATGAAAGATTTAAAAACCACTGGTGTGCCAGATAAATTAAGAAATACCGTTCATCCTTTCCAATATAATAATTTTAAACAATTAAGTTCTTTAATTAGTAAAAAAAATATAGGTACTATTATTATGGAGGTTGAAAGAAATGAGAAACCAAAAAATAATTTTTTAAAAAAAATAAGAAATTTAGCAACAAAAAAAAATATAATCTTAATTTTTGATGAAACTACCAGTGGTTTTAGAAGTACTTTTGGAGGACTTCATAAAATGTATAATGTTAATCCTGATATAGCAATTTTTGGAAAAGCATTAGGAAATGGATACTCTATTTCTGCAATACTAGGGAAAAGAGAGATTATGGAAAACACAAACAAATCTTTTGTAAGTAGTACTTTTTGGTCAGAACGAATTGGTTTAGTCGCATCACTTAAAACTTTAGAGATTATGGAAAAAATTAAGTCTTGGGAGATAATAACAAAAAAAGGAAACTTAGTTAAAAGAAGTTGGCGCAGTTTAGCTAAAAAACATAATCTTAAAATCAATGTTTACGGCCTACCTGCTTTACCAAAATTTTATTTTATAAATAAGGATAGCGATTTATCTAGAAAAATTCTTACTCAAGAAATGTTAAAATCAAATATTTTAGCAACTAGCACAGTTTTTTTAAGTATTGAACATACTAGAGAAATAATAAATAAGTATCTATCTTTGTTAAATAAAACATTTAAGATTATTTCGCATATTTGAAATATTTAATTTTACTAATTATAAATGAGAAAAATAAAAGTTTTTGACACAACATTAAGGGATGGGCAGCAAGCCTCGGGCGCAAACATGACCATTCCTCAAAAAGTTGAAATTGCAAAATTACTAGAAAAATTAAAAGTTGATATTATTGAAGTTGGTTTTCCTATTTCTTCAAATAAAGAATTTAAATCTGTCAGTACAATTTCTAAAACAATTAAAGATTCAAAAGTTTGTAGTTTGGCAAGACATAATTTTAAAGATGTGGATTGTTGTATAGAAGCAATGAAATATTCTAAAAATAAAAGATTACATTTGTTTATAGCAACAAGTCCTATTCACATGAAATATAAACTTAATATAAAACCTCATGATATTCTTGAAGCGATAAAGAATATTATGCAGTATTCAAGAAATAAAATCGATGATATTGAATGGTCTTGTGAAGATGGAACAAGAAGCGATCAAAACTTTATTATAAAATGTTTTGAAACTGCAATTAAATATGGAGCAAGAACTATTAATATAGCTGACACTGTTGGTTATACAACTCCATTTGAAATGAGTAAATTAATTAAAAGTATTTTTAATAAAACGAAAGGAATAGAAAAAGCCACTTTATCTATTCATTGTCATAATGATCTTGGATTAGCTACCTCTAATTCTTTGCAGTCAATATTAAGTGGCGCAAATCAAGTTGAATGTACAATAAATGGTTTAGGTGAAAGAGCTGGAAATGCTGCTCTAGAAGAAATTGTTATGGCCTTAAGAACAAGAGCTGATTTTTTTAAGTGTAAAACTCAAATTGATTCAAAATTAATTATGAAAATATCTAATTTAGTTGCAAGAAATTCTGGTTTTATAGTTAATAGGAACAAACCAATAGTTGGTAAAAATGCTTTTGCTCATGAATCAGGCATTCATCAACATGGAGTATTACAAAAAAGAGAAACATATGAAGTAATGGATCCTAAAGATGTAGGTCAAAGTTCTTCAATTATTACTCTTGGTTCTCATTCAGGATTGAAAGGAATAAAACATAAATTAGATATTTACAAAATTAATTATAAGAATGTTAATTTAAAAGATTTTTGTATTTTTTTTAAGAATAAAGTAAAGAATTTAAAAATTGTAGATAAAGGCCTCTTTTTAAATTTATTTGCTGAATTTAAGAAAAATAATATTTATAAAAAATGAGAAAAAAACAAATTACTATTTGCGTTACATGCGTTGGAGGATTTTTAATTTATGATTTTATATCTTCTTTAAGGAGTCAAGACGATTTTGATTGTAAAATAATTGGCATAGATCAAAGTTATTCTTCAAAAGGTAACATCATTTGTGATAAATTCTATAAAGTTAGTAATCAAAAAAATGAGAGAAAGTATATCAGTGATATATTAAAAATTTATAAAAAAGAAAAATTTGATATTTTTTTTCCATTATCTGATTATGAAGCATTATTAATTTTAAAATATAAAAAGTTTTTTTCTTCAAAAAAAATTAATTTTAAAAGCGGATCAGATCAATTTGAAATAAGTTCTTTATTTTATGATAAAAAAAAGTTTTTAACTTTTTGTAATAAAAAGAAAATTCCAACAGGAGAGTGTATTTTTTTTAATAGCTATAAAAAGTTATCTTTATTTTTGAAAAATAAAAAAAAGAAAAGGTTTATTTTAAAAGCTCTTACAGGAAGCGGTACTAGAAATGTTTTTTTAATAAATCAAAAAAGTACAAAACAAACTAAAATTTTAGAATCTAGAGATTGTTACGAATTAAATTTGAAAGATTTAAAAAAATATCTTAATTTTAAAAAATACGAGTATGTTTTAATGCCATATTATAATGGAGAAATTTATGATATTGATTGTATTGCGTTAAATGGCGTTATAAAGGAGTTTGCTATAAGAAAGAGACAAATAAAGAATAGATTTTTATATTATTCAACAGGACACTTAACGATAAAAAACAATAAAATACGATCTTTGATTCAAAAAATAGTAAAAGAAACCAATTTGACAGGTATATGTGATTTTGATGTCATTCAATATAAAAAAAGATATATTTTATTAGAAGCAAGTTGTAGATTTAGCGGTTCTGTAGGTGTTAGCACTTTAAGCGGAGTAAATTTTCCAGCTCAAATGGTAAGATATTTGATGAATTTAAAGCCAAAAAAATATAAGCTTACTATTAATAAATCTTTTAGATCTTTTTTAATGTTACAAGAAATTAAATCTAATAAATCAAGAATTCAGTTAGACGATTATATTCCACATTATTCAAAACAACTTTCTTACTGAGTATTAAAAAAAGATTTGGAATAAATCTAATCAATTCTTAATGATAGATTTACAAAATTTTAATAAAACAATTTATTTAAAGAATAATTTTCTTATAAGAACATTAAAAATTAATGATATAAAGCAAGGCTATGTAGAAAGTTTGCAGGATCCTAATGTTAATAAATATCTTTTTTTTAGAAAAAAAAAAATAACTATAAAAAATATAAAGCAATATGTATTAAAGAATTTTATTTCATCTAATAATATTCTTTTTGGTATTTTCTTTAATAAAAAACATATTGGAAATATTAGATTAACTCTTCTAGAAAACGAGTCAATTCTTGGTATAACAATATTTGATCAATTTAATCAACAAAAAGGCTTTGGATCTAAATCGCTAGATATTGTTTCAAAGTTTGCTATAAAAAATTTAAAATCAAAGTCGATCAAAGGAGGCATTGATCTTAAAAACACTATATCTATTAAAACATTTAAAAAAGCAGGTTTTTTAATAAAAAAAAATCTCGATATTTATAATAAATATTCAAGTAAATATTGTTTGGCTATAAAAAAAAAATAATTTTTTTAATACTTGTAAATAAGAAAAATTCAACGAAAATTATCTACTACTAAAGAAATCATCGCGGGGTGGAGCAGTCTGGTAGCTCGTCAGGCTCATAACCTGAAGGTCGTAGGTTCAAATCCTACCCCCGCTACCAATTTTAATACAAACAGAAAACAGTTCTAATAAATCTAAATTTAATTTTCAAGAATTTATAATTATAATGACTGAAAAAAAAATAAAAAAGGTATTTTTAACCGGTGCTTCAGGAAAACTAGGATCATATTTATATTATGTATTGAAAAAGCACTTTAAAATTTTAGCTTTAGGAAATAAAAGTGAAATAGGATACGTTCAAAAATTAAATTTGTTAAATAATTCTATTTTAATTAAAAAATTAAATAATTTCAATCCAGACGTGATAGTACATTTGGCAGCAATATCTAATGTCGATCTATGTGAAAAAAATATGAATCTTGCATTTAAATCCAACATCCTAATTACAAGTAACTTAATCAAATGGTCTTTAAAAAATAAAGATGTTAGGTTCGTTTATATTTCTTCTGATCAAGTTTATAACAAACCTGGATTTAATAGTGAGAATGACAGAGCAAATCCTGTAAATGTTTATTCGTTATCAAAATTATCAGCAGAAGATTTAGTACAATCATTATCTAATAGTGTTATTTTGAGAACAAATTTTTTTGGATATTTCCCAAATAAAAAGGATTCATTGATAAATTTTTTTTTAAAAGAATTAAAAAAAACAAAAAAAATTGATTTAGTAAAAGATATAAATTTTAACCCATTATATGTTGAAACATTATGTTTATTAATTAAAAAAATAATTTTAAAAAAAAATTTGAAGGGTATTTATAATCTAGGAACAAAAAATAAAATTACTAAAGGAATGTTGTTATATAAAATTGCTAAAAAATTAGGATGTAACTCACATATTTTCAAATTTGTTAAATCAGATAAAATAAATTCTTTATCAAAAACAAAAAGATCAAATAATATGTGTATGTCTGTAAATAAAATTGAGAAAGCACTTAAATTCAAGATGCCAAAAATTGACGATGAGATAAATAATTTAAATCAACGATTGATACAATATAAAAAAGAATTGCATTTGGATTAATACTTGAAATTAAAAGTTTTTTTTCAGATCAGGATAAAAACATGTTGATTAAAATTCCTAAATTTATAAAAAAACCATTGGTAAAAATTTACCATTTTTACCTGAATATTTCCTGGAGAATTAGACAGAAGAATCATAATGTTACACCTATTAATCGATTGTATTTTCCTTTTGCAAATAGAAAAGTTCATTATGAATTAAAAACAAGAAAAATTAAATATAGTTCTTTAATAGAAATTTATAAAATAAACAACTTGTACAAACCAAAGAATAATTACGTTTTTTATTCACCTTATTTTCGTTCATTTATTTCAGAAAATTGGATATGGGATTTTCAGACTAATATTAGAAAGAAAAGAAAAAACATAGACTTTGATAAAAAAAATACAATTGAAATAAATTTTAAAAAACCAGTTTTTTTTATATCAAGTACAAATGTTTATTCTTATTTCATTTTTTGGAACATTTTTAATATTTTATTTTTTATAAGAAATAATATTTCATTCGATATAGTTGTTCACGAAAATCTTAAAAAAGAAATAAGTTTTAATAAAAATTTTGTTAAATTTTTAAAAAAATATTTAAATTTAAGAATTATTTATTTGAATCCTAATAGGAATATTTTAATTAAGTCGGAAGTTCTACTTCTAAATAATTATTTAAAATTTGCTCCCTACAAATCTAATAAAATTAAATCACATTATATGGTTTTTCCTAAAGAAATTATTAAAGATTTACCATCTATAATAATAAAAAATAGAAAACTAAAAAAATTTTTTGGAAAACCTCGAAATGATGTTGTTTTAATAAGTAGAGAGGATTCAAGAATCATTAAAAATGAGAAAGAATTATTAGAAAAAATTCCAATCATAAAAAGAATAGTGCCAGAAAAACTGACTATAGAAGAAGAAATTTCTTTTGCTTATCATGCAAAAGTAATCATAGCTCCTTTTGGAGCAGCAATTTCAAATATTTTCTTTGCTAGACCAGATTGTGCATTAATTAGATTAAAATTTAAAAAAATAAATCAATCTGATACAAAAGTAGATCTTTTTTCTGATTATACTAAATTTGAAATGATGGCAGAAAATAAAGGCATGAAATATTTTTTACAAGACCATGGTAACTTTCATGGAATTTCAACACAAAAAAACTCATATTTTTATGTAGATATTAAAAAAATTAAGAATTTGTTAAAAAAAATAATTTAAATGAACACAATTAGATTAAAGAATATTCAAACAAATAAAAATCTTTTTTCAGAAAAAGTATGGAAGAGATTATCTCTTGAGCTAAATAGAATAGTAAATAAAAATAAGAAAACTAATAGTTGTCCAGTATGTAAGAGTCGAAAAATTTCTTTTTATATAAAAAAAAATGGATTCAATATGTTTAAATGTTTTAATTGTAATTTAATTTTTTCTAATCCTTATCCGTCAAAAAAACAATTAGAATATTATTATAAGAGCTCTATTAAAAAAAATGAAAATAGAAATTTTAGAAAATCTTTTGAAAAAAGAATTAATATTTTTTTACCAAGAGTCAAAATTATTAAAGAATATTTAAATTCAGGTAAGCTTCTTGATATAGGTTCTGCAATAGGAATTTTTGTCGAGGCACTTAAAAGATCTAATCATAATTTTTCAATAACTTGTTGTGATATTGATTTTGATTCATGTAATGAATTAAGAAAAAAATATTCGAATATTAAGATTTTAAATAAGGATTACACAAAAATTAATAGTAAATTTGATATTATAACAATGTGGGACACAGTAGAACATATCCAGAATTTAAATTTGCTTTTTAAAAAAATAAGGAAATTATTAAATAAAAAAGGATTTTTTTTCTTTTCAACACCTAATACAAAAAGCTTCGAATGGTATGTGGCAGGTAAAAACCATGGTCAAATTTTACCACCAGGTCATATAAACTTGTTAAATTTAAAAAGTATAAAAATTTTATTTAAAAAGAATAATTTTGAGTTTATAGATATTTTAACATTAAATCCTTCACTTGATATTGATACTGTAAATAATTTAATCAAATCAAACCCAGTTAGCCAAAATAAAATAAAGAATTTTTTCAATATTTATTGTAGTAATAAAAAAGAAGATTATATTTCAAAAATTAGGAATAAAAATTTTAGGCATGCATTTGAGAAATTGTTAATAAAAAAAAAGTTAGCAGGAAATATGATAATAATAGGTAAAAAAAAATGAAAGTTGTAATTATTGCCGGAGGATACGGAACAAGAATTAGTGAAGAAACTATTACAAAACCAAAACCAATGGTTGAAATCGGCAATGAGCCAATTTTAATTCATATTCTTAAATATTTTTCTAGTTTTGGATTTAATGATTTTATTATAGCTCTTGGATTTAAAGGGGATTATATCAAACGTTATATGTTTGATTATTTAAATTTTGAAAGTGATTTAAAAATAAATTTTAAGTCTAAAACTATAGAAACGTTGAATAAAAAAAACAGACCGTGGAATGTAACTTTAGTAGATACAGGTGAACACACTAATACTGGAGGAAGATTGAAAAGATTAGAAAAATATTTAAAAAAAGATACTTTTTTATTTACATATGGAGATGGTTTATCTGATATAAATTTAAACACATTAATAAATACTCATAAAAAATTAAAAACACTCGTTACGCTAACCGCTGTAAAGGCACCACCTCGATTTGGTAATTTAAAAATTGAAGAAGATAAAGTAAAGAAATTTACTGAAAAAGATCCCAATGCTAATGAGTGGATTAATGGTGGTTTTATGGTGATGGAACCGAAAATTTTTGATTTTTTAAAGTCCGATGAAGATTCTTTAGAATTTGATGCACTTGAGAATTTAGGATCTAAAGGATTGCTTGGAACTTATAAACATTCAGGTTTTTGGAAATGTATGGATAGTTTAAAAGATAAAATGATTTTAAATGATATTTGGAATTCAAAAAAAGTTCCCTGGAAAAAATAATAAAGAAGATGCATAAAATTAATGTTAATCCCATTGTTAGGGAAGACTGCATAAGTATTATTAAAGATAATAATTTTTTACTAAAAAAGTTAACCGGTAAAAAAATCTTAATAACAGGTGGTAACGGCTTTTTAATGAGTTACTTAGTTGATGTATTAGTTTATTGGAATGAATTAAATAAAAATAAAGAAAATATTATTTATGTAATAGATAACTGCAAAAAATTTGATCGCATCAGTTATCTTAAAAATAGAAAAGATGTAAAATTAATAAGAAAAGATGTTTCTAAAATAAAAAAAATTAATTCAAGAATTGATTACATAATACATGGAGCAAGCATTGCCTCTCCAACATATTATAGAATATTTCCTTTAAAGACTCTCGATGCAAACATATTAGGAACTAGAACAATGCTTAATTTAGCTAAACAAAAAAAAATTAGGTCTATGATATTTATGAGTAGTAGCGAAGTTTATGGCGATCCAAATAAAGAAAATATTCCTACATCTGAAAGTTATAGTGGCAATGTATCTTTTACAGGACCCAGAGCATGTTATGATGAATCTAAAAGAGTTGGCGAAACGATTTGTAATATATATAAAAAGAAGTACCAAATACCAATTAAAATTATAAGACCTTTTAATGTATATGGACCCAATCAAAATATAGAAGATAAAAGGATCATTCCCGATTTATTAAAGTCAGCATTAAAGAAAAATACAATTGAGTTATATAGCGATGGAAAGGATACCAGATCTTTTTGCTATGTATCAGATGCTATATCATTGATTTTAAAAATATTATTAAGTGGAAAAATTTCAGAAACAGCATTTAATGTTGGAAATGATAAAAGAGAAATAAGTGTTAGAGATATATCTAAACTATTTGTAAAATTAACTAATAATTTATTAAAGAAAAAAATAAGAATCGTATATAAAAAAAGTAAAGATAAACATTATTTATCAGATAATCCAAGAAGAAGAAAACCAAATATAAACTTAGCAAAAAAAAAATTAAATTGGAAACCAAAGGTAGATTTGGTTAGTGGTTTGACAAGAACATTAAAATCTTATTTATAAAATAAATTGAAAAAACATAATATATCAGTAATCGGAGCAGGTTATGTTGGTCTAATAACAGGGGCATGTCTTTCAAAATTTGGCAATAAAGTTATTTTTGTGGATAAGGATAAAAACAAAATTAGAAAAATAAATAATGGTAAAGACCCTATAAATGAGCCATATTTAGAAAAAATCATTTATAACTCAAGAAAAAAAGAATTAATCTATGCAACTAATGATTTACAAAGTGCAATTTTTAATACTGATATTACATTTATAGCAGTTGATACTCCGTCAAAAAATAAAAAAATAGATTTAAGGCAAATTAAATCAGTAATAATTGATTTATCTAAGGCACTTTTATTAAAAAATAAAGAAATAAATAAAAAACATTTTATTGTAATCAAAAGCACTGTACTACCTGGTACAACAAATTATATAAAACAATTTTTAAAGAAAAAATTAGGAAAAAATTTTAAAAATATTGAGATTTGTTCTAACCCTGAGTTTTTAAGACAAGGTTACGCGGTCAAAGACTTTTTAAATCCAGATAGAATTGTTATTGGGTCAAGTAATCAAGAAATAAATAAAAAAATGTCTAAAATATATTCTGTTTTTCATTGTCCAATTATTATTACAAGTCTTGAAAATTCTGAGTTAATCAAATATGTTTCTAATGCTTTTTTAGCAAATTTAATTTCTTTTAGTAATCAAGTGTCAATTTTATGTAATTATTTACCTAATACAGATGTAAAAACTATTTTGAAGGGTTTACATTTAGATAAAAGATTGTCTATAAAGTATAAGAATAAAATTTTTAAGCCAAAAATGCTAGATTATATAAATGCTGGATCTGGCTATGGCGGCTCTTGTTTGCCTAAGGACGTAAAGGCTATAAACCAATATTTAAAGAAAAAAAGAATTAAAGCCCCATTATTTCAGTCAATTGAAGATATTAATAATGAGCAGCCTAGTAAAGTAATCAAACATTTTAAAAAGAAATTGGGTAATATTTTAAACATGAAAATTGCTGTGTTAGGAATATCTTTTAAGGGTGATTCAGATGATTTACGAGACTCTCCAGCTATAAATATAATTAGATTGCTAAAAAAAGAAGGTGCAAAATTAAAAATTTGGGACCCATATGTAAATTACAAGGCTGTAAGAAATTTTAAAATTATTGGTTTTTCAAATAACTTAAATAAAGTTGTCTATAATGCTGATTGTATTTTTATTGCAACAGCAATAAAAAAAATAACATCTTTGAATTGGAAGAAAATTTCACATCTTATTTCTAAAAATAATATTTATGATTCAAGAAACTTTTTGAATAAAGATAAAGTAAAAAAATATTTTAATTATTATCATATAGGATCATAAAATTTCATGAAAAATAATTTGAAATTTCCAAGAGTGCCTTACGCAATGACTGTTCATGACTCAAAAGAAATAACAGCTGTAGTAAACACTTTAAAAACTTCAACTCAAATGGGAGTAAAGACTAAAGAATTTGAAAAGAAAATAGCACATCTTTACAGTAAAAAAATTGGATTAGCAGTTAACTCTGGCACTTCAGCATTATATCTCGCAATGGAATCTTTTAATATAAAAAAAGGCAGCGAAGTAATTACTCCAGCTTTAACTTTCGCAACAACCGTAGGTTGTATTTTAAAAAATGGTTTAATTCCTGCGTTTGTAGATGTTGACTTAAATACTTTATGTATTAATGAAAATAAAATTGAAAAAATGATTAATAAAAGAACAAAAGCTATATGCATACCTAATTTGATGGGTAATTATCCAAATTGGGAAAAAATTCAAGAAATTGCAAAAAAAAATAATTTACTTATTTTAGAAGATTCTGCAGATATTATAGGTTCAAAATACAAAAATAAGAAACCAGGTTATTATTCTGACATAACAATTTCTAGTTTTTATGGCATGCATATAATAAATTGCGCTGGAAACGGAGGAATCATATGTACGAATAACAGTAAATATGCTAAAAAAATTAGTTTACTAAGATCATGGGGCAGAAGTTCATCACTTTTTGCTGACTCAGAAAATATTGAAAATAGGTTCAATGTAGCTATTGATAACATAGAATATGACTCAAAATTTATTTTTGAAGAAATAGGTTATAATTTGGAACCTAGTGAAATAGGATCAGCTTTCGGTTTAGAGCAGTATAAGAAATTAAGAAAAATTATAAAAATAAGAAAAAAGGTTTCGTTGTTACAAAAGAATTTTTTTAAAAAATATCATGAATGGTTTATTTTACCTGAATTAAATACCGATGCTGATACTATTTGGTTTGCATTTCCTTTAATAATTAAAGAAAGCGCTCCTTTTTCAAGAAAGGATTTACAAATTTTTTTTGAGAAAAGGAATATTCAAACTAGAGTAATATTTACGGGTAATATATTAAGACAACCGGGATTTAGAAATATTAATAAAAAAGTAGCGAAAGAAGGATACCCAGCTGCAGATTTTATTATGAAAAATGGTATTTTAATAGCAGCTCATCATGGAATAACAAGTAAAATGCTAAACCATATTCATAAAAGTTTTGATATTTTTGCATCTAAATATTAATTAGATTAATTTGAATTTGAGAAATATACTTATTCATAAATTTTGTAATTTTATAATTTGTAATGGCTAAAGACAAAGTTAAAAAATTTTCATTAAAAGGCTTGTTTTTGTCTATTTTTTCTTTTATTAAAGAAAAACCATTTGTTACTTCTTTAATAATTTTTCTTTTTTTAATTTCAAGTCTTACTGAAGCAGTAGGAATATCTGCATTATTAATAGTTTTATTAGAATTTTTTAATTTAGATACATCTCAAAATCAAATAATAATAAAAATAAATGATTTTTTTAATTTTTTTGGCATAGAGTTAACATTAAATTCAATGTTATTTGTTTTTTTTATAACTATAATTTTTAAATCGATTATTCAATTTAGCTCTTTATATATATCTTCTTTAGTAGGACTAAATATTGCTCAATTTGTAAGAAAAAATTTAGTAGAAAAATTAATATCAGCTAAATATAGTTTTTTAATCAATATTCCAATTGGAAAAATTATAACACATTTGAATGAAGAGGCGGATAGAGTATCAATTTTTTATGTTAAATTTTGCAGAACAATTAATTATTTAATTCAAACAATTGTTTATTCTGGTTTGGCAATATTGTCCTCATGGAAAATGTCTTTTTTATTGGTATTTTTTGCTTTAATAAGTTCATTACTGTTAAATAGATTTAATAAAATTTTTTATATTATCGGACAAGAATTTTTAAACATAAAAAGAATTTTTAATAATAATGTTTCAAACTTATTTACTTCTATCAAACCTTTAAAAGCAATGGGTTTAGAGAGGTTTGGATCAAGCTCTATTGAAAACGATATAAAAGAAATAAAAAAGAACATGAAAAAATATTGGCTTTTCGAGTCTATTTTACTTGCATTCCAAGAGCCTTTTAGTTTTATCTTTATAGTAATTTTTATAATATCAAGCATTAAATATTTTGGCATACCTGCTGTAACTGCACTTTTTGTTGCAATAATCTTTTATAGATTAAGTAATAGATTGTTAAGCTTCTATAACAGCGTTCGATCTTTAGGAAATTTTTTAGCATCTGTTAATTCAATTAAAGAAATTGAATCAACCGCAGATAAAGAAAGGGAATACTATAGTGAAAGAAACAATATAAAAAATGTAAACAAAATTAAATTTGAAAATATTACATTTAAGTACAAAAAGAATATTATATTTGAAAATATTTCAACAACTTTTGATTTAAAAAAAATTCTTTATATTGAAGGCGAGTCTGGTGCTGGAAAAACAACATTAGTTGATTTGATTACAGGATTAAATAAACCGGACAATGGAATAATAAAATTAAATAATCAAAGTATAAATAATATAAATCTTTTAGACTGGAGAAAACAAATTGGATATGCATCTCAAGACCCCGCCTTATTTGATGATACAATTTTAAATAATTTAACATTAATGAAAGATTATAATATGAAAGAAATTGAAAAAATTTTAGAAATAACTTTTTGCAAAGATTTTATTAATAAATTTGATAAAAAAATAAATACTGTAATTGGTAATAGAGGTACAAAAATTTCAGGAGGTCAAAGACAAAGATTGTCTATTGCCAGAGCTTTGATTCAAAAACCAGATTTATTGATTTTAGATGAAGCAACTTCTGAATTAAATCCTGATTTAGAAAAAAAGATTTTGGCAGGTATTATTAAATATAAAGAAGCAACCGGAATTATAATAATAAGCCATAATAACAAAAATAAAAAATTAGCTGAAAAATATTATAAAATTAGAAATAAAAAAATTACTAAATATTCATAAAAAAAGAAAAAGAAATGAAATCAGTTATTATAATACCTTCTAGATGGAAATCTTCTAGGTTTGAAGGTAAATCTTTAGCTCTTATAGATGGGATGCCTATGATTCAAAGAGTGTATGAAAGAGCAATTAAATCCAAAGAAGCCGATGATGTAATTATAGCTACCGATGATAAAAGAATATTTAATTTTTGTAAAAAAAATAAATTGAAAGTTATTATTACATCTAAAAATGCTAAAAATGGAGCTGAAAGGATATCTTTTGCTACAAGAAAAATAGATTCAAAAATTTTTGTTAATGTTCAAGGTGATGCCCCATTAATTAATCCTAAAAGTATAGACAAAGTAATTTTATGTTTAAAGAATAATGTTTCTAAGGGCTACCATGTTTCTGCTGGTTGTGCATCTGATAATAATCTAAAACAAGATAAAAAAAATAGTTTAGGTTTTGTAGTTATTTCGAAATCAAATGACATTATTTATACTTCAAGATCCACAATACCTTTTTATAAAAGAAATCATAAAAAAGTTAAAATGTTTAGAACAGTGGGTTTATTCGCATATACAAAGGAAATTATAAAAAAATTTCCTTTATTAAAGAGTGATCTTGAAAAATATGAAGATTTAGAAATTTTAAGATTTCTAGAGAATAATATTAAAGTGAAATGCGCTTATGTAAAAGAAGAAATTTCTGATGTAAATTATAAATCAGATATAAAGCGAGTTGAGAATCTATTAAGAAAAATCAAAAAATAATTATTTTTTAATGAAAAAAAACATTTCTTTAAATACTGTTTTGATTATTGGAAATCATATAAGACACAAAGCCTTCGCTTATTTTGTTGAAAAAGATATAAATATTAATGTAAAAAGTTATATTGTTTTTAATAGAGAAAATCCTAGTCCAACTCCTCCAAAAAATATTGATTCTGAACTAAAAAAAATATGGGTTAACCATTTTAATATAAGAAACTCAACTGAGAAAAAATTTTTTGATGGGAAAGATTTAAATAAGAATTTACCAAAATTAGAAATTAAAAAAGGTGATAATTTAAATTCAAAAAAAACGATTAATTTTATTAAAAAACAAAAGCTTGATTTAGCCATTATATATGGATCTGATATAATTAAAGATCCATTATTTTCATTTCTACCAAAATATAAATTAAATTTTCATTTAGGATTGATCCCTCATTTTAAAGGTTCAATAACAATGATATGGCCGTTCTTACTTCTACAGCCAAATAATGCTTGCTGTACTTTTCATTTAATAGATAAACTTGTAGATACTGGAGAAATTATTCATCAAGTTAGTCCTGTTTTAAATAAAGGTGATAAAATGCATGAAACTATTTCTAAGACATGTTTAAAATCTTTTTGCGAATTTAAATATGTTGCAAAAGAATTAAAGAGAAGAATTTTAAATAAAGTTAAAATTAAATATGATAAAAAATTAAAACAAACTGGAAAAATATTTACAAAAAGTGATTTTCAAGCTGAACATTTGAGAATAATTTATAAATATTATAAAGATAAGATAGTCGATTTATTTTTAAAAAAGAAAATACGCCCAAAGAAAATTAAATTAGTTCAATTAAAAAAATGAGTTTTAAACATAAAGATAAAACAGTTAAGAAATTACTTTACTCAAAGCAAAATAATCCACATAGTGTTTTAATAAAAAAAAAGGGTAATGGTTATAAAAAGTATAGAGATCAATGGGTTCAAACTGGAGAGTTAAAGATAGAAACTTCATATCCTACACAAATAGATTTTGAATTAAATCCATCTTGTAATCTAAAATGCCCAATGTGTACATGGAGCGCAGAAAAAACTTTTGGCCTGGGCCGTTCTTCATGGATGCCTTTTAAAAAATATACAAAAATTATTGATCAAGTTAAGAACAAAGTGAAATCAGTTAATTTAAATTATATTAATGAGCCACTTATTAGACAGGATATTGTAGATTTTGTGAAATATGCTGCAGATAGTGGAATCATGGAGGTAATGTTTAACACCAATGGTTTATTGTTGAATGACAAAACAATAATTGAATTGATTAATTCTGGTCTTACAAAACTTTCAGTCTCTTTAGATGCACACACTGAAAGAGTGTATAACAAAATAAGAATAGGTAGTAATTTTAAAAAAGTAATAAAAAATATAAATAATTTTTTAAGAATTAGAAAAAAACTTAAATTTAAAATACCTTTACTAAAAGTAACTTTTTTAAAGGTTGCAATCAATAAAAATGAATTAAAGCCTTTTTTGAAATATTGGGAAGAAAAAGCAGACTTAATTTCAATTCAAAATCCCTCAAATCCTTTTGATGGAAAATTATTTAATGATAGAAGAAAATGGTTGGGCATAAAACAATTTAAAGAAAAAAAAATAAAAAGTAATAAAATTTCATATGATTACGATTTTGATAGTATGAAAAGATGCGCGCAACCTAATCAAAGATTAGTAATAGATTCTGATGGGGCAGTCCATCCTTGTTGTAATTTTAGAGGAAAGGAAATCAATATTGGAAATGCTTTTAAACATTCTATATATGCAATTTGGAATAATAAAAAATATAAATTATTAAGAAACATCCACAAGTCAGGAAACTATTATAAAAATAAAGTATGTAAAGTTTGTATAGACCATGGATCTGAAAATCTTCCTGAAGTTTAGTACTAATTAATAAACATCTATAAGTTTCTTTAAAATAATAATTTAAAAACAATGATTATACTTGGAATACATGATGGGCACTGTGCATCCGCTGCATTAATAATAGATAATAAATTAGTGGCAGCGATTTCTGAAGAAAGAATTGTCAGAAAGAAAATGGAATGGTGTTTTCCTGAAAACGCAGTCAAAGAATGTTTAAGAATTGGAAAAATAAAAATTGAAGATGTTGATAAAGTTGCATTTTCATCATTTCATATTGCTCCAAAACTATATTTAACAAGAAGAGAAGCTACTTTTTCATTAAAAGACTGGATAAAAGAACAGAATCTTTATTGGTATCCAAAATTTTATAAAAAAAAAAATGTATCATATATAAAAGTATTTGAGAAAAATACTAAATATAAAAAATTCCCTTACCAAAAAAAATTTATAAAAAATGAAGATGATGTTAAAGGTATGCTTAAAGCAAGATTAGAACATGCAAAAAGTATTTTTAATAAAAACAATGTTCCAATAGAAGTTTATGATCATCAAGAATGCCATGCTTATCATGTTCTGTCATTTGTTAAAAATAGAAATAAGAAAAAATTAATATTTACCATTGATGGAGCAGGAGATGGCGCTAATGCCACTTGTTGGATTTATGATCCTAAAAAGAATTTTTTAAATCAGGTTATAAGAACAGATAAATGTGTAATTGGAAGACTTTATCGTTTTATAACATTGTTATTAGGAATGTTGCCAGTGCAACATGAGTATAA
>Ga0163108_10001255_pt1 | contig 18688 bp, 13 predicted proteins | sample Fk1155metaG_FD_109644 | JGI IMG/M metagenome (GOLD analysis project Ga0163108, IMG submission 109644) | Marine microbial communities from the Central Pacific Ocean - Fk160115 155m metaG | ecosystem: Environmental > Aquatic > Marine > Oceanic > Photic zone | place: The Central Pacific Ocean...
TCGGCCAACAGACCAAGCGCAGCCTCGGACTCGGTGATGGCCGCCTGCGCCCCAGCACTGACGCCCTCATTGGAAGCCTGCAACTGCTTGAGCACGTTTAAGCGCGAGCGCTTTTCGGCTTGAACCCTCAGTAAATCGTCCAATTCGACAGTCAATTCAGCCAAGCTATTCTGTAATCCAGCCAGACGCTGTTGACGTTCCTCGACGGTGCCGCGATGGCTTTGAGCAGTAGATCGTCGGCTCTCGACGTCGCTGGAAAATTGACCAAGCCTCTCTTGAAGTTTCATCGACTCCTCCTCAAGCTGGGTTTTCTCCGATGTTAGTTTCTCAAGCCGGACAGTGTTGCCTCGCTTCTGCAAATCGATCGCGTTGATCTCGTTGCGGACTCGGGTCAGTTCCTGTGCCACACTATACGACTCGGACTGCGTCTGGCGCAGGATCTCCTGCCGTTGACCGAGCTCCTCCTCGATGGCATTGCACGCAACCTGTTTTTCATCGACGGCGAGGCGCTTGTCGCCGACGGCGTTGTCCGCATCGCCGAGTTTGGCCTGCATCTCGGCCAATTCCTGCTCGGCGTCACTGCGCCGCTGCTCGGCCTGGACGATGTCGTCGTAGGCCTTGGTCACCTGTTCGTCCAGTTCGCCGATGCGTTCCTGACTGAACTGAATTCGGCTCTCGAGCCGCTCGAGTTCGGCCTGAAGGTTGGCGTCATTTTCCTGCGCCTCTCTCACCTGTTTCTCGATCACGCCACGTTGTTGTCGTGCCTGATTGATCAGCGCCTCTTCACTCTGGATCGTGCCGGTGAAGTCATCCGACTTGCCCTTGAACTCGCTGATGGCCTGTTCGCATTGCCGAATGGTTTCCTGAATCTCACCAAGTTGATGCCGGGCAAACTGGCTCTCCAGACTCTGGAGTTCGTCCATGGTCTCCTTGTAACGCCTAGCCTTACCGGCCTGCCGCTGGAGCGAGCCGATCTGGCGCTTGACTTCGCGTATAGTGTCTGACACGCGCAACAGGTTTTGCTCGGTGTAGTCGAGCTTTCGCAGCGCCTCCTTCTTCTGCGTTTTGAACCGCGTGATACCGGCGGCCTCCTCGAACACCGTCCGCCGGTCATCCGGTTTGCTGGAGATGAGCTGGGTGATATTGCCCTGAGCCATGATGCCGTAGCTGGCCCGCCCCATGCCGGTGCCCATGAACAACTGCTGGATGTCCTTCAGTCGGCATGCCACTTTGTTGATAAAATAATCACTGCCGCCATCGCGGAAAAGCCGGCGCGTGACCGTGACTTCGTTGTACGGCAAATCGACTCCGGCCGCCTTGAGTTGGTCCGCGTCAATCTCGCCGATAGTCAGCGACACCTCCGCCATGCCGAGCGCCTTTCGTTGGTCGGTGCCGTTGAAAATCACGTCCGCCATGCCCGAACCCCGGAGCGCCTTAGCCGATTGCTCTCCCAACACCCACCGCAGCGCGTCGGAGACATTCGACTTGCCGCAGCCATTGGGACCGACGATCGCTGTAACTCCCGGCTGAAAGTCCATCGATGTCTTGTCTGCAAACGACTTGAAGCCCAAGGCCGTGAGATTCTTTAAATACACGTCGCGGCGAATCAGAGCTAATTTAATCCATCGAGTAAAGTCTAAATACACAAGATAAAGCAGTATGTTATTCCTTTAACCACAATAGGTTGTGCTTCCCACCAGTCCATTCTGGCTCAAGTTATTAACCATTTTCCTAACCCACAGCCTCTGAACTGGTTGACCAGCGGCCCTGAGGTCAGCACAATCCGCCCGCGCTTGGCCAAGCGCGGTTTTTTATGAGCATCGATTCGATTTACTCTGATTTAACGCTGAAGAACGGGGCTAAAATGGCTCTGTTGGTGATGGACGGCCTCGGCGATATCGCCACTGCCGCAACGGATTACAAAACTCCGCTCGAGGCGGCGACCACGCCCAACCTCGACGCCTTGGCCAAGGACTCGGCGCAGGGCCGGCTGATCCCCGCCGCACACGGCATCACGCCCGGCAGCGGCCCCGGCCACCTCGGGTTGTTCGGGTACGACCCGATCAAGGTAGAGGTCGGTCGGGGCGTGATCGAGGCGCTTGGCCTTGGCTTGGAACTGCAGTCAGGCGACATCGCCGCACGGGCCAACTTCTGCACGCTCAATGCCAATGGATTGGTCACCGACCGCCGCGCCGGACGCATCGAGACCGAGTTGTGCGAAGAGCGCTGTGCCAAACTCTCGGAGAACATCAAGCAGATCAGCGACGCCGAGGTGATCATCACGCCAGGCAAGGGCCACCGCTTCGTCATTATCTTCCGCGGTGCCGACCTGGCCGGGCCATTGAGCGACACCGACCCGCACCGCGAAGGCCAGCCGATCGCTGAGTCGAAACCGGACAACCCGGATTGCCCCAAGGCAAAAAAAGCCTCCAAGCTGATCGGCGAGTTTTACGAGGCCGCCCTACCGCTGCTCGCCGGCATGGAGCCAGCCAACGGCTTTCTCATGCGAGGCATAGCGCACCAACCAAACATCCCAATGTTTGCCGAGCGCTACGCCATGCGCCCGGCGTGTCTTGCCGTTTACCCAATGTACAAGGGCCTTGCCCAACTCGTCGGCATGACCAAGCACGAAGGGCCGCAGACGATCGAAGAGCAGTTTTTGCGGTATGTTGAGTTGTACGACGAATACGAGTTTTTCTTTGTCCACTACAAGTACACTGACATGTACGGCGAAGATGGTAACTTCGAGGCCAAAACCAAAGCGATCGAGGAATTCGACAAAGCACTGCCGATCCTGCTCGAAAAAAAACCGGACGTCATCGCCATCACCGGCGACCACTCGACACCGTGCGCGCTCAAGGGCCACTCATGGCATCCGCAACCGGTTCTGCTTTATTCGGCCGCCAGCGGCTCCGACAAACTCGAGCGCTTCACCGAGACCCTCGCCAACCGCGGCTCGCTCGGCATCATCGAGGCCAAACACCTCATCCGCCTCATGCAGGCCAACGCGTTGATGTTCGACAAGTTCGGCGCATGAAAGCGGTCATCCTTGCCGCAGGGAAAGGCACCCGAATGGGCTCGCTCACCGACGAGTTGCCCAAACCGATGCTGCCGGTCGAGGGCAAGCCGATCCTAGAGCACATCATCAGCGGCATCGCCGCGCAGGGCGTCGGCGAGTTCTGTATCATCAGCGGCTGGAAAGCCGAGATCATCGAACAATATTTTGGCAACGGCTCGGGGCTTGGCCTCTCCATCAGCTACGCGAGACAGGAAATGCAGGACGGCACCGGCAAGGCGCCGGAATTGGCCAAGCACTTCGTCGGCGATAACCCCTTCCTACTGACCTACGGCGACATTCTCGTGCGCCCGGAAACGTATGCGACCATGGTCGATCAGTTCGGTCAGGGGGAGTTTTCCGGCCTCATCACCGTGACGCCGGGCCAGGACGTGACCAAAGGGGCGATTAACTTTTTCGACGATCAGTTCTGCCTCCGCAAGATCGTCGAGAAACCGAGTGTCGATCAACTCGACCAACTCCGTGCCGAAGGTTGGCTAAAGGAAGGCGAACCGATGTGGTACAACGCCGGTATTTACATCTTTCGTCCAGTCGTATTCGAGCATACGGCCAAGCTACAAAAATCCCCACGCGGCGAGTACGAACTGACCGACGCCATCGCTACCATGATCGACGCCAACGAACCCATCGTCGGCGCAAAAACCGAAGGCCGCTGGATCGATGTCCGCGACCCTGAAGTGCTGAAGTCATTGAGCTAATTATTCCGGCTCTAACTCAAAGCAGGCAAGTTCGTCTGGACCTCGAAGGTAGATGTGTTTACCAACGATAGCGGGATGGGACATCGAATCGGCACTGGCATCACCGAAGGGACGCAACCGGCGAATCGGTTTGAACTCGTTTGCAGCGGCGTCAAGCAGTAGCAGGTCGCAGCTGTTAGTCCAGATCAGAACTCGCCCGTTACCACCAATCAAATTCGAGTGGTCATAAAACATGTCATCCTCCACCACCCACACAGTTTTCATGCTGTCTTTCATATCGAGGCAATACATCTCGCCGTAGGCAGTGGCGAACACACGGTCGCCGACGATGACCGGCGAGCAGGTATCCGGTGCTAGTTTAAGATTGGACAAAATCGGTTTGGTAATAAGCTTCCCATTTTCATCAAAACGATGCAGCCGTGTGGCATTGTTTTCGGTAGCAAGCAGCAGTTGGCCATTGTGGATAAGCGGGGTTGTGACGTTGAAATCCGCCCCCTCGTGCGGTACGTGCTCCCAAAGCCGTACGCCGGTGGCTGAATCCCAGCCGCCTAGGCTCGCCGAATCGTAGCCGATGACCTGCCGGCGGCCTCCGAGTTTCCCCACGACGAATGCCGAGTAGGCAGCAGCATGGCCGGGTGTTTTCCAGATCAGCCTGCCGGTTTTCCGGTCGAGCGCAACCACCGAGGCATCGCGGGCGCCAGGGTTGATGATCAGCATGTCATCCACGATCAGCGGCGGCGAACTCGAGCCCCACATCAGCCGCTTGACCTCATGGTCGCGGTAGTAGTTCGTCCGCCAAACAACGGCGCCAGTGCCTAGGCGAACGCAGTGCAGATCTCCCAACGCGCCGTGCAGATAAACCAAGCCATCGTGAACAACCGGCGTCGCGCGTGGTGAGTTACTGTAATCCATGTCGGCGGCGGCGGCGTAGTCCAACTGCCAGACTTCGCTGCCGTCAGCAGCGTCGAGGCAGCGGAACAGATCGCGTGTGGCTCCCTCGTTTTTGTCGGGGATGATGACGCGCGACGGCGTGGCTGCCGGGCCGGCGACAGCCGGACCTGTGAGCTTCGCGGACCAAATTTTGCGCAGCGAACCGGGTAGTTTTTTAGGCAAACTGGATGCCTGGCCAAGGCGGCCCGGCCCGCGCCAGTCCCTCCATGCCACTGCTTGCCCAGGCGGCTTAACGAAGCCGTTGGACGACTCGAGCGCGATGAGTAAATCCTTTCGCCTGGGCAAGGCGATAACCGCCGCTGCCACGCGCTTGGCCAGAGCATCGTCGGTGTTGCTAGTGCGAAACAGCCGCACGCCGGGCACGGGCGGTGTCTTGGCCAGCACGCGCACCGCGCCGGACTCCACTTTGCCGCAACCGACCAGCATCGGAGGTAGGTAGTCCGGCACCACGGCGGCGGCGACCTCGCCGTCGGTCAATGCCAACGTGCCTGAATCGATCGCCCCGGCCGTGTCGAGCTTGGCCGGCTTGGTCAGGCGGGCCTGATGCAACGCGACCCTAGCAGCCTGATGCGTCTCGGCCTCCTCCTCCGGGCCAAGCATGACAGCGCGATCGGAGAGATCGCCAAGCTGCCTGGCGGGATCAGCTGTGCGGACGAGGAACACGCCGCTTTGCGTTGTACGGCCGTCGCGGTCGGTGAGGTCAGCGAGTGGCGTGATAGACACCTTGAGTCGCCCGGCGTCAAAACGCACCATCGCATCCTTGCCGATGATGAAATCCGGCTTTGAACGCATACGGCGCAACGCCAGATCGAGACTTTCCTCAAATGTCAACTTGAAGCGACGGCCGATTATTTGCTCAAGATGAGCGGCGAGTTGATCGTAACGGCGTTGGCCGACACCCTCAACGCAGGAGCAGGAGAGCGGCAGTGCCAGCGGATCCATCACCACCACTTGTACCGACGGTTCCGCCGCCTTGCCAAGCGCGAGCGCGAGAAAAAAACCGGCGTGCCGAATCATGTTCCCCTCGGGGCTAGCACGCGGATGAGGTTGGCGCGGACGTCAACAACGTACACTCGGCTGGCGTCACGGTTGACCTCGATGGGTATGTAGCAGGTCTGTGAAGCCAAGCGGCCGCCCCGGTCGTAATCGGTGGTGTCCACATGGCCGACTAAACCGAGAAACTTACCGCCAGGTGTGTACTTCTTAATGCGGCCGATACCGGACTCAGCAGTGTAGAGGACGTTGTCCGGGCCAATGTCGATGTTGACCGGGTTGCAGCAGGCGGCGAAGCCCTCGATGCCGGTGCGGTCACGTTTACCCCACTTACCAAGTGGTTTACCGTCGAAGTCGAAACGATTGACGCGGTGTCGCGCGTTCTCGGCGACGAGAAGTTCGCCATTCATAACCTGCATATCTATGTGGCTGCAGCAGCCGTACTGTTGCTCGATGATTTTTTTGGCATCGGTTAGATCGCGATTGAACCGGTAAATATCCTCCGTTGCTCGCATGCTGTTGCCCATGCCAACGGCGAGGAACACATGCTTATCACTAACGAATAGTCCGCTGGCAAGTGCCTTTGTGTCATGAATCCTATCAATATCTACCAGCGCAGTACGTTTGCCGCCGGCATCGTACGAGGCAATTTTGCCGTGGCCGGCAACGTACACCGTGCCGTCATCGCAGGCGTGAATCATTTTCGGATGCGGGCCGTCATCCGGCATTGGCCACTCGGCCTTGACACCCCCGTCCGTGCTGATGACGCGAATGCCATAGGTGTGTTTGAACAGGTCGTCCACCGCAAGAGGTCCGCGGTTGCCCCGGCGTTCACCACCGTCGCCACCTGTGCGACCGGCACGACTCCTCGACCCCTGGCCTTGAACGCCGAGACGCCGGTCACCGGCCTGACCCCGTGCCTGTCTCATCCGGCTGCGCACTTCTTCTGGCAACGCGCTCATGACCTTGCGCCGGTCGCCGGAACTCATCTCGCGCAATGCCTGCTTGAGCTGTCGTGGGCTGGCTTCGCGAGCCAGATCGGAAATTTCATCCTCGGTGCCAAACTCCAGTATGCGGCTGATCTCCTCGCCCGACTTTTCGGTACCCTGCTCCTGGCTGGCGAGTTGGCGTTCGCGCTGGCTGCCGCTACGAAGAGAGGGCCTCACCTCCTCAGCGCTCAATTTGCCGTCGCCGTTTTTGTCGAGCACAGCCAAGGCCGCCTCGGCTTTTTCGATCTCACTGGCCGATATCTCCCCATCTCCGTTCTCGTCCAGTGCATTCAATACCGGCAACGCCCGCATCAACCCTCCGGAACGGCGTTCACCACCGGAAGCGCGCGAACGACGCTCACGGCCGCCCCGGCTCCCGTCATCGTCATCACTTCGCGGCTGTGCAAACTCCATCTCGCCCTCCCCCCACGAAATGCCGACGAGCAGGTCCCCGTCGCGGCTCATCGCAATGGTCTTAATGGTGATCGGCTTGCCGCTGTGGTGATTACCAAACTGAATCGGCTCAATCTCGGCGTGCGTGCCTTCTGGCTTGGCTTCCTTCTCCACCGCCTGGCCAAGCGCGATACTGAGGCAAGGCGCAGCGAAGTATGAGAATGTTTTTGTGAGATGATTCACGCCAGATCGAACAGTCGGAATGACGCTGTGGTGTGATCGAGCACCACAACTCGGTCGCCGAGCAGCGCCACCTCGATGCCGCCGTTTTGGCAGGTGGCCAACTCGGCGCCAGTGTCCACTTGCTCGTGTTCGGTCACATCAAACGCCTCCGGACCGGCAATCACCGTGCGGAATTGACCGTCTTTGCCGAATAGCTTGATGCGCGGTTGGCCTCGCTCGGCTGTTACGAACTCGCCGCCGGTGGTCACCACCACACTCACCGGATTGCAGCAACCGGAAAAGCCGTCGAGTCCGCGGGAACGTTTGCCCCAGCGCGCCAACAACTCACCGTCGGCATCGTAACGCTCGACACGATGGCGGCCCGGATGCGCGACGACCAGGCCATCGTCAGCCCATGTGATTGGGAAGAACGACTTAGGCACGGCGAACCGTCCGCCTTTCCCGCCAGCCAGGCGGTCGAGCACCTCGCCGCTGGAACTGATGCGCCAAATAGAACTGCTACCGCCATCCGCCGCGTAGATCGAGCCATCCCCGGACAAAGCCAGGCTGGTCAACGCGGCGCCCTTGGCCAAGCGCTTGGTTTTAGACTGCGTGTTGCCGTCGAGATCGCAGAGCAACACCCGGTCGCGAAGGCCGACAATCAGCCGGCGTTTGGCAACCACGATGCAGCGCGGTGTCTCGCCGAACTGAATCTTCCGCACTAACACGCCACTTGGCTTGAGCACGGCTACTGTCGAGTCGCCAACAACGTAAACCAACCCAGCTGCCGCAGTCATATCGCGTGTCTGCTCGAGACCAGTTGGCAGCCAACCAAGCGGCCTGGGCCGCGCCGCCCGGGCTGTCGAACCGGTCTGGACGGCCACACCGATAGCGGCAATGGACTGGGCGCCCTGACTAATAAACTGGCGGCGCGTCGGCTGGCAGTCGCTGGTGGAGCAACTGCAGTCAGTGGAGACGTTTGTATTGGTTTTTGACATAAGTAGTCCTTTTGGCGTAAGCAGGCTAAGACGGCACAACCGGCAAACCGGTTACACAACAAAGACTGACAAAGGCGGATGGTTGCACGATTCATGCCTAGACACAACAGTTGACAATTGGGCGCGTTCGTTGTGGCATCGGGTGTCAGGAAATTTCGAGACTCATGAAAAAATTCAATGTCGGCGTGATTGGCTACGGGTGGGTGGCCGGCGCGCATATCGACGCGATCAATGCCACCGGCCGGGGACAGGTCACAGCAGTATGCTCATCGAGAAAACTGGATCCGGTGGAACTCAGCAAGGCGCACGGCAGTGAAATCCAGTGCCATAGCGGCCTAAAAAAAATGCTTGGCGACCCGGCGATCGACGTGATCTCGGTCTGCAGCTACCCGTACCAGCATGCGCGGCAGATCATCGCCGCCGCCGAAGCCGGCAAGCATCTCATCATCGAGAAACCGGTTGTGCTAAACCTGAAAGATTTGCGTGCGATCCAGAAGGCCGTAGCCAAGGCCGACGTGCAGACATGCGTCTGTTTTGAGTGCCGTTTCTCGAGCCAATTCCTTGCCACCAAGGCGGTGATCGACCGCGGGCTGTTGGGGGAAATCCACTACGGCGAAGTGGACTACTATCACGGTATCGGCCCGTGGTATGGACAGTTTCGCTGGAATACCAAGCGCAACGCCGGCGGTAGCAGCCTGCTCTCGGCCGGATGCCACGCACTCGACGCACTGCTGCTCTGCATGGGCAATGCGGTGGAGAGTGTCAGCAGCTACTCCACTGGCTCGGCAAACCTGGATTTTAAAAAGTACGAGTACGACACAAGCAGCGTGACAATCCTCAAGTTCAAGGACGGGCGCATCGGCAAGACCACGTCAGTCATCGATTGCATCCAGCCGTATTATTTTCACACGCACCTTGTTGGAAGCGAAGGCAGCCTCAAGGATGATAAGTTTCACTCGAACAAACTCAGTGGACTCGACAAAAACAAATGGAGTGAGCTATCGATGAAACTAATCGACTCTGGAGATGTAAGCGACCACCCGTTCCAAACGCAGTTCGAGGCATTCTTCACCGCACTTGGCAAGGGCAAAACAATGCCATTAACCGACCTCAACACCGCGGCCAAGACGCACGAGGTAATCTTCGCCGCTGACCTGTCCGCCAAGAAAAACCGGCCGGTGAAACTTTCCGAACTGCGTGCCTGATTCGACATACCAGCCTCGGCGGACTGCCATCGCGATCGCGGCGCACCCGGACGACATCGAGTTTATGATGGCCGGCACGCTGTTGCTACTGCGTGAGGCTGGCTGGGAAACGCATTACCTGAACCTCTCCAGCGGCAATTGCGGCAGCGTGAGTCTTAGCGCGGAGGAGACTGAAGCCAAGCGACTGGCAGAGGCGCAGAAGGCCGCCGGCCTGCTCGGGGCTATGTTTCATCCGCCAATTTCACGAGATCTCGAGATTCTTTATGACCTCCCGCATCTGCGCCGTCTGGCCTCGATTGTCCGCGGGGTCAATCCATCGATCGTGTTGACGCATTCACCGGAGGATTACATGGAGGATCACACCAACACCTCACGCCTCGCGGTGACAGCCGCCTTCGCGCGTGGCATGCCAAACTTCGACGTCGATCCTGCCCGGCTGACGGTGGACGGCGAAGTGGCTGTGTATCACGCCATGCCCCACGGCCTGCGAGATGGCCTTCGCCGGCGTGTTATCCCCGAACTGTTTGTCGATACCACCGAGGTTTTTCTGCCCAAACGGGAGGCGTTGGCGGTGCACCGCAGCCAGAAGGAGTGGCTCGACGTCAGTCAAGGGATGAACTCCTACCTGATGGCGATGGAAGCCATTTCACTGGCACTTGGCGCGGCATCCGGGCGTTTTCAACACGCCGAGGGATGGCGACGACACTCGCACCTTGGCTTTAGCGCCAGAGAGGTCGATCCACTCGACCAAGCGCTTGGCCAGTCGGTGCTCGCAAACGCGGACTACGAAAACGGTCTGGGCTAAGCCGCAACGACTCAAGCCACCATGTCGAGAACGTGCTTGTCGTTCTCATTGGCAACCTGAAGCAACTTAGCCGCCATGATTGATTCCTGCCTGGATTTGGTGCGCAATCGCACTGCCTCCACAGGATCAGCCATCATCGATTTCCCCAAATTGCTCCAAGCCGAGTGGAACAATTTTTGCGCGGAATATTGGACAGCAGCAACCTGCATAATCAACTAGATTGTCGACTCAATCTCGAAAAACTTGAGTTTTTTATTCCGGCTTTGGCTCGCGCCTCCCACCCGCTACACTACCGCCGTGCTGGATACGGAACTGATTCCCGCCACCGAGGCGGACTCCAAATGGCTGATGGTGGTGCTGCACGGGTTGGGCGACAGCATGGAAGGTTTCCGCTGGCTGCCCCGCATGTTGTCCAACCCAAAGCTCAACACCCTGCTCGTCAACGCGCCGGACGACTACTACGGTGGCTACTCTTGGTACGACATCACGGAACCGGACGCCGGCGTGCAACGCAGCAGCGGCCTGTTGTTCGACCTGCTCGACCGGCAGCGCGATGCTGGTTTTCCTGCCGAACAAACGTTTGTGCTTGGCTTTTCTCAGGGCTGCCTAATGACGCTCGAGATGGGGCTGCGCTATCCGCATCGACTGGCCGGACTGGTCGGCATCAGCGGCTACGCACACGCCCCGGAGCGACTCGTGGCCGAACAGTCGCCGGTGGCCGGCGAGCAAGCATTCCTCATCACCCACGGGACGGCCGATCCGTTACTGCCGCTTGCTAAAACCAAAGCGCAAATAGAGCAACTTCAGGCCGGAGGCATCCAAATGCAATGGGAGGTGTTAGAGAAGGAACACAACATCCAGGGCGAAGCCGAAGTGGTGTTAATTCGGCAATTCGTCGAGGAACGGATTAATGTGCTATGAGCGGTAGAGAAGCCGTGCGATCGCAGGAAGCAGCAAGATCGCAAACACCATGTTCATCAAAAACATGAACATCAGCAATATGCCCATGTCGGCCTGAAACTGTAGCGCCGAAAACGCCCACGTGCCGACACCGACCGATAGCGTAAGACCGGTGAACACCACCGCGCTGCCGACCTGCTTCATCGCTGCATTCATCGCCTTTGAAAAAGAAAGCCCACTGCGCCGCTCTGCCGTGAAACAGCTGAACAGATAAATCCCGTAGTCCACCCCCTCGCCCACTCCCAGCGCCACGACCGGTAGCGTCGAGGTCTTCAGCCCGATATCCAGCGCGTGCATTAGGCTGTGCGCCAGCACCGACACCAGCGCCAGCGGCAGCACGATGCACAACACCGCCTTGAGGGAGCGATAGCTGGCGAGGCACAGCAGTGCCACGGCGGCGTACACGTAAATCAGAATCGGGAACTGCGCCGCATCAACGACCTCGTTGGTCGCCGCCATCACCCCGGCGTTCCCGCCGGCCAGGCGGAACCGTACCTTCTCCACCCCGTGCTCATCGTCGAACGCTTTCACGGCAGCGACGATGCGGCGCAATGTTTCCGCCCTATGATCCTCAAGGAACACCATGACTGGCAACACGCTACCGTCAAGATTCGTCAGGCCGGTCGCCGTCTCCACGTGCCCGACCGATTGAGCCAGCATGTCGCGATTGTGCGGCAACACACGCCACTTGAGGCTGCCCTCACTGTAACCGGAGTTGATCGTGCGCGCGATACCGGCCAAGCCCATGACATTTTTCACACCCTCGACATTGGCCAGATGCCACTCGAAACGGTCAAGCAACTCCATCACCCGGTAGTCCACCGAGCCATCCTTCACCGTCTCGGTGAACGCGATAAGGATGTCCACGCCGAGATTGAAGTTAGCTGTGATCGTGGCAGTGTCGCGATTGTAGCGTGAGTCCGGCCGCAACTCCGGTACGCCCTGGTGCAGATCGCCGACCTCCACGCGCTTGGCCTGCGAAAAACCAAGCGCAAACATGACCGCGCACGTGCTCACCAACACGGCGGCAACCTTGGGACCCGATAAATGCGCAACGGCACGCCAAAGCTTATTCGTCCACACCTTGCGCCGGGCCACGCTCTCGCGGTAACCAGCACGTGGTTTTTGGTACGACAACAGCAGCGGCAGCAGCAGGAGATTCGTTAGAATGATCACCGCCACGCCGATGCTGGCCGCAATGGCCAGTTCGCGGATCGTCGGCACCGGGATTAGCAGGATGGTGACAAACCCGATCGTGTCGGTAATCAACGCCACGCTGCCTGGCACTAACAACTGTCGAAACGCAGTGCGCGCCGATCCGAGCGAATCGCCGCCCGCGAACAACTCGGCACGAAACGCCCGCACCATCTGCACGCCGTGACTCACACCGATCGCAAAAATGAGGAACGGCACGAGAATCGACATCGGGTCGATGCCGTAGCCAAGCAGGGTCAACAGGCCAAGCTGCCACGCTACCGCCGCAATCGAGCAGCCCAGCGGCAAGGCTGCAAACCGAAACGACTGCGCGTAAAACCAAACCAGCAGAGAAGTCAGTAGCACCGTGATGCCAAAAAAAGTCACCACGTTGAGTGCCCCGTCCCGAACGTCGCCCATGATCTTGGCAAAGCCGATGATGTGCACGCTGGTGCCGTCCGCCTCATACTTCGTTCGCAACAACTCCAGTCGCTTGGCCAAGGCAAAGGTGTCGAGTCGCTCGCCAGTGTCTGGATCAATGTCGAGTAGGTTGGCCATCACCATCGAGCCATTGAACGAGTCGGTTACAAGTCGACCCATGTAGTTCGACTTGAGCGCGTTCTCGCGCACCTTGGCCAGGCCCACGGGCGTCGGCGTGAAATCGGACGGCAAAACGTTCCCGCCGGTGAACCCGTCCTCCACCACCTCCGTGAATCGTACGTTCGGTGTAAAAAGCGACGTGACGCTCGACTGGTCGACGCCCGGCATGCCGTACATTTCCTGCGTCACAGCCTCGAGTTTCTCAAAATATTCCGGCGTGAAAATATCGCCGTCCCGCACCATCAACGCGATCATCACACGGTTGGCACCGCCAAACTGCGACTGGTATTTTGTGAACATCTCGATGTGCGGATGCCCCTGTGGAAGTTGTTTCTCAAAGCCGGCATCAATCTTCGTCTGCATGGCAAACCCAAACAGCACAACCGTCGCCAACAAAAACATCGCCAGCATCAGCTTGCGATGCCCAAATACCCACTGCTCCACGCGCGCGGAAAAACCGGGGTTGCTCATTTCTCCACCTCCGGTTTTAGGTCGGCCAACTCGAGCCGTCGCACGCCCTTGTCGCTCGTCACCAACAGCCCCCCATCGTTCGTCTGCCATAGGCCTGTCGCCGTGGTCGCCGCCGCGTCCGGCCAAGCGACTAAACGGAATGTGCGCCCCTCGTCGGCGCTGACCAGCAGTTGGCCGGCATCAGCCGTAAGCACCACTCGGCCATCCGCCAAGACCAAACCAGCGTGCAGCAACGCCTTCGTCGATGACTCGATCCTCTGCCACTCATCGCCAGTGTGCCGGAAGATGTTGCCGCGCAGACCGAACACCACCGTCCCGCCCTTGGCCAGCGGCAACGCACCGAAAAACGTTCCGTCGTACGGCGCCGTCAACGGCTTCCAAGACCCGGCCAAATCCCCTCGGTGCCACACGGTGCCAAACTCACCGGTCAACCACAGGCCACCGTCCGGCGCAGCGCAGATATGGTTAAAGTGAGGGTCGTTCTCCTGTTTCGCCTCGTTCCATGATTTGCCGCCATCGTTGGTCGAGAGAAACTTGCCGTACGAACCGACGACAAAGCCGTTTTTTGCGTCGAGAAAAAAAACATCGAGGTAGACTGTCTCTGGATCATTCTCCGCATTGGCCTTGGCCCACGTCTCGCCGCCGTCGTCCGACCTTAAAATAACTGACTGATGGCCCACCGCCCAAGCGACTTGGTGATCAAGGAGGAACACGCCAGTAAGCGTACGGCGGGTCGGCACAGCAACTTGCCTCCACCTATGCCCGCTATCGGTCGTCAGAAGGATGTGCCCGCGCTCTCCGACGGCAAAGGCGCGCTCTCCCCGGCCATGAACGTCGAGCAATAGCGAGCGCTTGGCCAAACGAGCGACGGCGGCGGCGCCATCGACCGACTGCGCGTCTGCCTTGGGCAAACTGATGAGCAACAGTGCAACGACAGCCAAACTGCCTGGCCAATTTGGAGTGCGGGGACAAACAAAGCGCATCACCGCTTCGCTAATAACTTGAAGCTCAGAACTCCCAACAAAGAAGGACGAACCAAGGCAAACATCGGCTCGTCTTCGGGTTGGTTGGGGAGATGACTCACCAATCAATGGTTTGCTTAACGGCGGCCCCTGCGGCGCAGAGCCGCCGGTGTGTAGTCTCCCGGCTTGGAGCGGTACGAGAAGTCGTACATCTTGTTTTCATTGTCCAAGCCGTGCGCCAGGTAGCGCCCGGACAAAAGATCCATGTGCACCTCGAGCGTGGACCAGAAACTGAGTATGTCGTAATAGTTGATGCTGTGCCCCTCGGAAACGCGCCACAGGCGCCCCCGGTTGTCGTACTGGTCCACCACGAGAACCGCCCAACTGTCCTCGTCCACATAAAAACGCCGCTTGGCATAGATGTGGCGCTTGCCTTCCTTGAGCGTGGCCTCGACCACCCAGACACGGTGCAACTCGTAGCGGGTGTGTTCCTGATTGATGTGCATCGGAGTGACGATGTCGGCTACCTTCAGACTGTCACTGTGCAGCTTGTAGGAATTGTACGGCACATAGACATCTCGCTTGCCGACGAGTTTCCAGTCGTATCGGTCGATACCGCCGTTGAACATGTCGAGTTGGTCGCTGGTGCGCATACCGTCCGATGCCGTGCCGGGATTGTCGTAAGCAACCTGCGGCGCGCGACGCACGCGGCGCTGCCCGGTATTGTACACCCAGGCGCGGCGCGACTCCTTCACCTGGTCAAGCGTCTCGTGCACCATGAGGATCGTCCCAGCTAAACGGGCCGGGGCAGTGACTTTTTGCTCAAAGTAGGCCATCACATTGTCAACGCTCTCCGTTGCAGCTCCAAGTTGGTGGTAGTTCCACAGAAATTTTTCCTCGAGCTGGACCAGTGTATAGTCGCCAGTGCGGGTCGGGGCGACTTGCCCAACCTTGCGCAATCCGCCGAGGCCGCGGTAGCGCAGCAAGTGGTTCCAGATCACCTGCTGCCCGTTCGTGGGCAGTGGAAAGGGGATGCCGCGGGATGCACCGGTCACGCCGTTGCCCTCGTCCGCCAGTTTGGCAGAACCGACGTTGGCCTTGGTCGCGTCATAAATGTCCTGCGGAGCCGAAGCGCTGCGACGCGTGGGGTATACTGGCATCTTGTACGTGGATGCGTACCGGGAAAGGAGCGCCTTATGCCCCTCGGTCAGGTTTTCAGCATACTGGTCGGCGTTGGCCGAACTGATGGTGGCGCTTGATTTGTCGGCGGCGAACGGATCGGGGTGATGATCTCCAGACTGATACCCGGCCGGCGGGGCGGTAATGCCACCCGCCCAGGCAGGGATTGTACCGGCGGCGTTGCCGGCTTTCTCAGCGCCAAGCGGAGTCAGTTTGTCGCCCAATTCCGAGGCGCTTTGAGCAGTCGCCGTAGCCAGACCTGCAGCCAACGCGGCGGCTGTAATCAGATAAAAACCAGTGTTGCATTTCATTATTAAATCAGTTTTGGGTTAGAAAGAGTATTGAATTATCGCCTGCAGAAAGTCCCGATCGTACATGAGGTTGTAATCCTCATTGCCAAAGAACTCGGTGTACTTGATGGCACCTTGCCATGAATTCTGGTACGTAGCGGTCACTCCCACGGTCACGCTTTTGCGATCCTCCTGAAAGTTGCCCAACGGCAGTGGCGTGTTGCCATCGACATCGTGCGCGAATGCAATGGCGGGCGAAAGGTTCACGCCGCCAATCACATCCAGATAATCAATCCGCGCTGCCAGGCGGTAGCCCCAAGAGGAGTCGTCCGCAAACGCGCTCGCAGGCTCGTAATGATCCCGCGCATGGCCCACCGACGCAAGTATCGCCGGGGCCAACGAATCCCCGCTGAGCGCCGTCCCAGGACCGTCAAAACGCAGCACATCCTTGCTCGGCAAATCCGGAACCAACGTCGCGGCCGCCTCGCCCACAAGCACCCACTGCGAAGCGCCCAGTGTCGGGCCGAACAGCTTGGTCACCGTAAATTGCGGCTGCCACACCTCGAACTCGCGGTAGCCACGCACGTAACTGTTATAATCCTGCTGGCCAAGCTGCGTCATGCTACGGCCCTGCCAGGCGGGATTTCCCATGTCCGGCACGCCATCGCCGTTCGTGTCCACCACCGGGATCAGGCCGATATTGCCGAGCGTGGGCCTGGCCGGCGTGAGGCCGGCCAGCAGCAACTCCACATCATCCACCTGCAGCGGCACATCGCGCCGGTACGACACTTCGCCCTGCAGCGAGATGCCGGTTGCCCCAATCTCGGTGTTGAAACTGACGCCGTATAGCTGGATATCCTCGGGATACTCGAAAATGTATCGCGCCGTGCCAACATAAAGCTGAGGCAACTGGGTCTGAAGACCACTCAACTGGCCGCTGAACTCCGCGCGCTTGGCATCAAGCTCGCCCTTTGAGCCGTTAAGCTCGGTCTGCTGCGCCAAAAGTCCTTGTTGCTGCCCAAGGATCGTCGCCTGCTGTGCCCTGAGCGCCGGTAACTGATCACTATTTGGGTCAACCGCTTCAATCTGGGCAATCGCGCCATTGACTTGAACCAAGCCGTCTGCGGCCTGCGCCAACCCTCCGTCCACCTGGGCCAAGCCGCCTGTCACCTCAGTCAATAGTCCGTCCACTTGGGCAATACCACCCTTAACTTGGGCAATCGTCGGCTGCAGTTCGCCGAGAATGTCACGCCCGGTCAGCGCGCTGACCAACGGCAGGCGGCTGTGATAGTTGATAAAGTAAAAACCGAACTCCGTATCGTTGAGTCCCTCTGCAAAATAACGCGCCGCCAAGCCAAACTGCCCGCTATCGCTGGCACGATTGCTCTTGCCGCGCGGGATCGCTGCCGCGTGCGACGGCAGGAATGGCGCGTTGGCCGCGCTCGGCGGCAGGGCCGGGTTAAACCCAGGATTCGAGATAGTCGGCAACTGAGCCGGCTCGCCATCAAGCAGGCCGTAAAGTGGGTTATCCACCCAACTCTCCATCTCCGGCTGCCCAAAGCTACCAAACCCGATCATCGCATACTGCCCGCCCGACCCCACAAAATCCTTTGTGCTGAAATAACTGCCCGACGGGTCGATCTCCATCTCCTTCTGATTGAACTGGTAGAAACCCTCCAGCGTCAGATTGTCGGTTGCTTGGGCCGAAAATGAAAGCATCGGCACGGGCATGAGCGCTTCGCGCAATTCCGAGCCCGGTACGCGGAACTTCTTCACGTCGATCGGGTTGATGATATTGATACCGTTCTGGATGAACGTGCTCTCTCCCCAGCTTAGCACCTGATTGCCGAGTCGGATGTTCACCGGGATGGAGGTTGGCAGGTCGTATGAGATGTAGGCATCAAGCAGCTCCATTTCGCGGCCAATTTCGCGCTGAGCCGAGTCGGACAACGGGCTGTCGCCACGAATGTTCTCGAAGTCGACAAAGTAGGTGCCGCGCAGGAATAAGCTCACTTCCTCCAGCTTTTTGAAGCCGAGTTCCAGATCGTGTGTGCCCTTAGCCACGTGGGAGAAGAGGCCTGTGCCGTAGTTCAGGTTGGCATCGTCTCCATTGACGGAATAACGCCTACCGCCATTGGCCATGCCTAAGTTGTCGAGATCCGGACCAGTGGTGCGGAAGGATCCTCCGTAACTTAGCGTCGTGTCAAAGTTCCCCTCGATGACGTCGTTCTCGAACTCCACCGCATGGGATGTGATGGTCGCTGCAGCAATTGCGGACAAAGCCAAGCGACCAACAGCAGGAAGTTTACCATTGATTCGGGCGATTGGGTTGCTCATAGGTCGGCAGACGGCTTACCATCCTCCACCTCGATTGCACGCAAAAAATGAAGTTTTTTGCCCGTCTCTGCCCTTCCCCCTGAACCCATCAACAGCGGCACAGACTGGGCTAAACGGCCTCTACCAAGGGCAACAGCCCTCAAACCCCCGAAAAAACGGGACAGACCATGGGCAATCCCTTTCCAACCACGGTCAAACTCTCTAAACTGGGACTAAAGCGAAGTTGACCCGGCACGCTTTAAGCAGGACGCTTGCTCGCCGATGAAACGCCTTCTGTTTCTGCTTCTCTTCGCTGCGCTTGGCCAAGCGGCCACCGCACAGTCCCCTGAGACATGGCCCGGGAACCTCCGGATTGTGCTCGATAA
>Ga0163108_10001256_pt1 | contig 18684 bp, 15 predicted proteins | sample Fk1155metaG_FD_109644 | JGI IMG/M metagenome (GOLD analysis project Ga0163108, IMG submission 109644) | Marine microbial communities from the Central Pacific Ocean - Fk160115 155m metaG | ecosystem: Environmental > Aquatic > Marine > Oceanic > Photic zone | place: The Central Pacific Ocean...
ACAGCCGCCTACAATGGCTAGTATGACACCAAAAGTAAGGAGTGTGTATTTTTCGTTGACGTCTAGCAAACTGAAAAAGACAAAAGTTGTCATTGCAAAGGTAAAAGAGCTAAACAGTTGCTGTATATTCTGATGAGCTGATAGGTTGGCTTGATTGTCATTTTTAAATCTGTCAAGGTCCACGTCTTGTCTCCATCCCTCCTCCACATCTGGAATATTTTCAAGTATATTTTCAAGTTTTGTGATTGTAGTTTTAATTTTGGATGATCTTTCCTTTACGTATGTAAAAAAATAGCAGAGCGCAAAGAGTGATCCGGCAGTACACCCTATCTTGATATGAGTAGAATTGGATGCCTCGGTCTCAATGCCGTAGTTTTTCAGAGCTGCAAATACAGCGGTGCTGGTTAAACATGCTGGAACACTAAAAAATGGCAACAGAGTGGGTGGTTTGCCAAATAAGCAACTTTGCATTGATTTTAAATGAGCTATTAATTCGTTTAGGCGAAACTCCAATGTGGTATCTTCATTCATGATAAACCCCCTTTACTTAATTTGAACTCATGTCAAAGGAAGTTCAGCGGTGATAATGGCAGGCTAGAAGTTTATTTATAAGCTGGGAGTCTGTCTTGAACTAATTCTCGCTGAGCCTCCATGTTTTCAATAAGACGCGACGTACTGTGTCATGTCTATGAAATGTAAAACACACTCAATAAATTACCTTTACAGCTACGATAAGTGTATTAATTCCATGTGAGTAATTTATTCCTCTTTAACTGTAATGTCAATAAAATTCGCAGAAAATACACACTTAAAAAAAACTATTAATCAGGTAGTTGAGAGTAATCTTTTTGAGTGTTTATATTCAGAAGCTCCAGGATAATATGATCAGGATGTCTTAAGGTAGTGACGTGTAAATTTGATAGAAAATCCTTAATGGAGCCTCCTTCAGGACGCTCTTTTAGTTGTTTAGTTAACTTTATTTGAATGCTTGAGGTGAAATTTATCACTAAGGGCAGAGGGCAGTGTTCATAAAATACGGCATCGAAGTCATGCAGGTTCTGTAGTAGATGGCGCGTTGTATTAGATGTTAATAATGGCATGTCTACGGGAATGAATAAGAGTTGTTTAGATTTGTTTCCAATTTGCAGCATAGTTGAATTAATGCCTCCTAATGGCCCTTGATGTGGGGTAATGTCCGGGACGCAGTGGTAGCCAGATATCTTTCCGCTAACGATAATATCTTTGATCCCAGTTTGTTCGAGTAGGCTCATGGCATGATCGATTAAGCGCTTGTTTTTGTAGTAGAGTAAGGCTTTATTGGAACCCATTCGAGTAGACTTGCCGCCAGCAAGGATTATACCTGTTGTTTGAGTTTCAATGTTGGCACAATGCATGGCCTTTAACCCATTCGCTATTACCGTTAGAATAATGTTCTTGTTTCCAAATCGGACAACGTTTTTTAATTTCTTCTATTAAGAAACGACAAGCAACAAAAGCCTCGTGGCGGTGGGGGGAGCTAACAGCAATGATAATGCTAGTTTCTCCAACTTGTAAGCGACCTTTGAAGTGCGTTATGTATATTCGTAGTGGTTCTGTTGTTTGTTGTTGCGCTTCTTCGCATATTTGCGACAAAATGTTTGTCGCTAAAGATGTGCAGGCATCATAACTTACTGCAATAACATCTTTGCCTAAGTTTTTGCTGCGGATCGAGCCGATGAAGCTAGAGTTGGCCCCGTGCTCGTTTGCTGAGATATAGTCAAATGCATCTTGTATATGTATTTTATTTTCGGATATTTGGATGAGGCAATTTGAGCTCATTATATTATCCTCCGCACACAGGAGGTAATAGTATTAAGGTTTGGTCTGTTTTGAGTGTGCTACTTCGCTCTAATATTTCTGTTTCATTGGCAAATACAGAGCTTTCAATTAAAGCAGTATCGCATGTTAAGGTTGGTGCTTCTTTTTGTAGGGCGCGAATGATGGCTTCCTTTAATGTGCTCAAGTTTGAGTTATTAGGCACTTTAACACAAATCTTTGACTCTTTATTGTATTGTTGTAATGCGCCTTTAAGTTTGACTGTTAATGTTATTTCTGTATTCATTATTTTTAGTCCTTATTTGTGTTAGGGTATAGTGGAAAAGTATCAATAACATCGCCTGAACGATACGAGCTTTTGCCTTCTTTTAGTACTGCCCAGCAATTTGCTGTTAGTAGCGGTTTGATTTTAAATGATTCTTGACCTGATAGTATCTCAACAACAGACTGACCTGTGTTGTTGATGCGAATTACGGCCTTGTAAAAATAACGCAACTTGCCATTGGTTGTTATTGAATTAGCAAGAATAGCTTGATTAGGCTGCTCTTCTGTCATTGTTGATATTTTTCTTAATAGCGGGTAGAGAAAAAAGCGCAAGCCCACAGCAGTCGAGACTGGATTGCCTGGTAATCCAATAATATAGCTTTGATCAATTTTTGCAAATAAAATAGGTTTGCCTGGGCGAATGGCGACTTTATGAAAAATGATCTTCGCACCAGCTTCTTTTAGAGCGTTTGGAATGAAATCAAAGTTTCCTGCTGAGACCCCCCCGGTTGTCAGTATGATATCAGGTGGTGATGCTGATTTTAGTTGCTGTTCTAAGTGAATTAGAAAGTCTGCTTTATTGTCGCTTACAATCTCATAATGACATAGTTGGCTATTGAAGTGTGGCAATAAGCTCGAAATATACGGACCGCTGCAGTTAAAAATTTTAGAATGGCTTAAGCAAGATGTGTTGTCTTGAAGTAATTCGTCACCTGTACAAAAAAGCGAAACATGCGGCGTTTTTCTTACTTGCACATGAGTTGTTCCAATTGATGCCAATGCCATGATCTGTGCCGGTCGAATAACTTCTCCGGGGCTAATAACAATATCACCAACGCGGAAATCTTCACCTGAATATCGAACATTCTGACCAGGCTTTAACTTATTATTAATCGAAATTACCGCTTGTCCATTAATATATTCTTGTTCGACATCTTCAATGCGAATAACAGTGTCGTAGTCGCTAGGTAATGCGGCTCCTGTCATGATTGCACAAGCTGTATTTTGAACTTTTTGTTTGGTGCAAATTGCAGAGTCGCCAGCCTTTATTTGTCCGATGACATGTAATAGAGTGGTTTTGTTGATTGATGATGATTGAATATCCTGATATCGAATAGCAAAACCATCCATGGCGGAGTTATTAAAGCTTGGAGTTTCTATAGAACTGAAAATTGCTGAAGCACATACTTTGTCTGCTGAGCGATTTAGCGCTACAATTTCACTATTCAGTGATTCGCTCGATTGATAAATTCGTTTAATGGCTGTTAAATAATCAATCATGTTTGCCTCCTGCTGCCATATAGAGGGCGTGGGGTAGTATTTTATATAGGATGTCGATGCACTCATCTACCGCATTAGTGCTCCCTGGTAATGAAATTATAAGTGTATTGTTGATTGTTCCAGCAACGCAGCAGCTCAACCAAGAGCGTTCATTGTATTGAGCTCCATCGTGACGAAGTAATTCGCCTATGCCTGGAATAATCCGGTCGCATATACTATGAAGTACAGATGGTGTGATATCCTTGGGGTCTAATCCGGTGCCACCTGTGATAACAATTAAACGCGGCTGATGTGTTCTTATGAGATGGTGTATATGTTCTGTTATTTGAATTTTATTGTCAGGTAATATAGTGTAATCACAAATGTGGGCGCCTAATTGCAAGAAACGCTGATTGAGTAATTCACCTGACTTGTCCGCATACTGGTTGCTTGAAGCTCTATCACTAGCGGTAATAACTGCAGTTTTGGTATTATTTAATATTCTCTCAGTTTGATCTCTTATTTGAAATTCTTGTTTAATGTGATCGTCTATTCCGTTCGGGTGAGTCCAAAGTCCACTTTTACCGCCTTGTTTAAAGAGTAAATGCACCTCAGATATCATTAGTGCAGGTTCGATCATTTTAGTTAAATCATATATTGTTAATAGTGCAGCATTAACGCCTGCAAGTGCTTCCATTTCAACGCCCGTCTTGGCGGTAGCAGTAACTTGGCAATAAACCATGATTGAGTTTGTTGCTGAGACAAGTTGCGTTGATACGCTAACGTGATCTAATGCCAGTGGATGGCACAATGGGATCATGTTGGCTGTTCTCTTGGCGCCCATAATGCCGGCAACTTCAGCTAATTGTAATGGGTCGCCTTTGGGTAATTGTTTCTTTTGGATCAATTTAAAAGCATTTTGGCCAACAGTTATATTGCCTTGCGCTAAGGCGCGCCTAAAGGTGGCTTGCTTTTTATTGACGGCTATCATTTGATAAGATTGATTTATCGTTGGTGTTGTTGTCTTCATTGTTATCCTCCTATCATTGCTAGATTGCGGGTGATCCCGGTTTTGCTTAATTCAAGAAAATGAGATTGTTTTTTATATTTTATAAGCTCGCATATTCGAAGTTTTAACATTTCCTTTTGATTATCAGCTTGTAAAAGGTGTCGAAGTGAATGATTTTTTTCTGTGAATAAGCATAAATATAAGTTCCCCTTAGATGATACACGTAATCGATTGCAATTCTTACAAAAAGAGTTGTCATAAGGCATGATGAATCCTATCTGGCCTTTATAGTTTTTGTGTGAAAGGGTAGTGGCTGGCCCAGAGGTAAGATCATTCTTGTTTAGCCGCCAGTCATTGTCTAATAATTGCTTGAGAAAGACCTGAGGGCTAGAGTGTCGTCGATTGAAGTAATCAAGATTATCTCCTGTTTGCATTAATTCAATAAAGCGTATATCGATTGCTTCGTTTTTTATCCAGGCTAAGTAGTTTGAGAACTCATGATCATTAATCCCTTTTAGCAAAACAACATTAATTTTGATTCTATCGAAACCAACCTTTTGTGCCTGTTTAACTCCATCCAGTACGTTAGGAAGGCAGTTGTGATCAGTGATTTTATGAAATGTGTCAGCGTTAAGGCTGTCTATGCTTATATTGACGGTGTTCACTCCAGCGTTTTGGATTGAGCGTGCTTGTTTATAAAGCTTATAACCATTTGTGGTGAAAGCGATTTCATTGATGCCTTCAATTGCATTGATTATCTCGATAATCTCAATAAAGTCTTTTCGCAGGGTGGGTTCGCCACCGGTAAGTCTTACTTTCTGAACGCCAAGTTCAGCAAATGCCGTGACCAGTCGTTTAATTTCATTTGGATTTAAGAAGCACTTGTTTTTTACGTTGCAACCATCCGGTAGGCAGTATTGGCAGCGAAAATTGCATAATTCAGTGATGGACAGCCTTAAGTATAATAAATTTCTATCAAATTGATCTGTCAATTTATTCATGTGTCAAGAGTCCTAATTGCTGTGATATATTTCATATTTTTTTGTTTTTAGTCGTATTATGTGTTTCGTCTTCTTACAATTTGAAATCCGGTTCTGTATAGATACATAAAGGGGAAACTTATAATATGAACTAGCCGCGTAAAAGGGAATACCAGAATAATTGTAAATCCACAAACGATATGTATTTTATAAATTAAAGGTACAGTAGAAAGAAAGTGTGCTGCTCCAGCGGCACGGAAAGTGGTAATGTGCTGTGTCCAGTATGCTAATGCTTCCATCTCGGCTCCACTTGAGTGTTGATATGAAGTATATATTGTACAGAGCCCTAATATTAACTGAAAATAAATCAATAGTAATATAAACACATCCATTTTAGAGCTGGCGGTTCGTATTCTTGAGTTAAATAAGCGCCTCCATACTAGCATGGTTATTCCTATAAAGCATACTCCACCAAATATTCCGCCAGCGATCATTGCTAGCATTTGCTTGTGATGAACAGAAATAACTTTTGTGTAAATTGACTCGGGTGTAAGCAGCCCGACAAAATGTCCCATTAATAGAAGTAATATTCCTATGTGAAAAAGATTGCTTGCTATTACCATTCGTTTAGTCGATAGCATTTGGCTCGAATCTGAAGTCCAGCCATATTGAGCGTAATTAAATCGTAAGAGACTACCTATGATTAAAACACTTACGGCAATATAAGGGTATATTTCAAAGAAGAAGTTATTAATAAAAGTCATTTTGCCTCCGAGTTGAATTGTTATTTCTTAATGGAATCGTTATGCCGTGGTTTCATTTTCCCCTTGGTCGGTATAGAAAATGCGTTTGGTTCCTGCCATTTTTCATCTACTGTTTTACTGTTTTCAGATTCGCGTGTGTATTTGTTCATTGCATTTTGCACATACTTTTCATCTTCTTTAGAAGCCGATAATGATTTGAGTGCAGAGAAAACGGCTGTATACGCGCTATCGTGTTCTTTCAGTCGTTGCTCTAATAGGGCTATCGTATTGATATGGCAGCTCAGTACTTGTGATGCTTTTATAGTTGGCAGGAATGATAGGTGCTCTAGGAAAACAGGCATATAGTCAGGCATGCTGCCCGGTTGTAAATACAAGCCACTTTTTTCATAATAGCTCACAATATCAAGCAAGGCTTGTCCTCGATCTCGTGAATCGCCATAGGTGTGTTCGAGCAAGTGGAGAGAAAGTGAGCTTTTAAAGTCAAATAAACTGACATAGTTTTCCTCTAGGCTAAGAAGCTCAGTTTGTTGCAAGTGTTTAATAAGATGGCAAACTTCTTTTAGGACGTCTTTTGATAATAGCGCTTCACTTTGTAGGGCCTCTTTACACTCACTTAGTACGGATATGAGTGCTTGTGAAGGATATTGAATTAATACGCCTAATATTTTATAGGTGTCACATTTAGTCTGCATTGTCATCTATGCCTCCGAAATAATTTTCAGTTGGTTTATTTTTATAGTCGCAGTCTGTGCAGCTAAATCCGCAACTTGAACGTTTATTGAAGGCATCATCTGCAGTTAATTCAGTTTTGGCAGTTGGTACGACAAATCGATCTTCGTAATTTGCTAATGCTAAATAGCGATACATCTCGTTAACTTGTTCTATCGTTAATCCAACTTCTTCGAGAATGTTCTTATTTGGAGTATTCTCAAGTTTTATGCATCGCATGTAGGCACGCATTGCAAGCATTTTTTCGAGTGCGCTAATTATCCAGCTTTCTTCTCCAGCAGTAAACAAGTTGGCAAGATATTTGATTGGAATTCGCATGCTTTTAACATCAGGAATGATGCCGTTTATGCCTATTGCTCCACTATCCACTGCGCTTTGGATTGGACTCAGTGGTGGTATATACCACACCATGGGCAGGGTTCTGTATTCAGGGTGTAGTGGGAAGGCAATCTTCCAGTCCATGGCCATTTTATAAATTGGCGATTTTTGAGCGGCATGGAGCCAGTTCTCAGGTACGCCCTCTTTTTTGGCTTGTGCTATCACTTCTGGGTCATTGGGGTCTAAAAATATATCTAGCTGTGATTGATAAAGATCCTTTTCATGTTCCACGCTGGCTGTTTTTTTGATTTTATCAGCATCATATAGCAGTACGCCCACATAGCGTATACGTCCTACACATGTTTCAGAGCAAACGGTTGGTTCGCCTGATTCGATCCTCGGGTAGCAAAAGATACACTTTTCCGATTTACCGTTTTCCCAGTTATAGTAGATCTTTTTGTAAGGGCAGCCGCTAATGCACATGCGCCAGCCACGACACTTTTCTTGATCGATAAGCACTATGCCATCTTCCTCGCGCTTGTAGATAGCACCAGAAGGGCACACAGCAACACACGATGGGTTAAGGCAGTGATTACATAGACGTGGTAAGTACATCATAAAGGTGTTTTTGAATTGCCCGTATATTTCCTTTTCCATATTTTCAAAGTTTTTATCTTCAGAGCGCTTCTTGAACTCTCCACCTAATATTTCTTCCCAGTTTGGCCCCCATTTAATACTCATGGGTTTGCCGGTGATGGCTGACCTGGCTCCTGCAATTGGGATGGTTTTGACTTTTGGTGCGTTTTGCAAATAGCCATAGTCAAATGTGAATGGTTCATAATATTCGTCAATTTGCGGCAAGCTGGGGTTGGCAAATATTTTTGACAATATTTGTGTTTTGCTTCCCAGTTTTGGTTGTATTTCTCCATTGCTTTTTCGTTCCCATCCACCGCTCCATTTAACTTGATCTTCCCAGTTCTTCGGATATCCGATCCCTGGTTTAGTTTCAACATTGTTAAACCAGGCATATTCCACACCTTTGCGAGAGGTCCAAACATTTTTGCAGGTAACTGAGCAAGTATGGCAGCCAATACATTTATCTAAGTTTAATGTCATAGCAATTTGTGCGCGTACTTTCATTATTTGACTCCCTTTCCCCATTGAATATTTTCTTGTTTTCGAACGACGACGAATTCATCTCTATTGCAGCCAACCGTTCCGTAATAATTAAATCCATAAGAAAGTTGTGCATAACCACCAATCATATGCGTGGGTTTAAGGCAGGTTCTTGTGACAGAGTTGTGAATGCCGCCGCGATTGCCAGTGGTTTTGCACAGTGGTGTGTTCGCCAATTTTTCTTGTGCATGATACATCATGCACATTCCTTCGGGAACTCGTTGGCTAACAACGGCTCTGGCAGAGATGGCTCCGTTTGTGTTGAATAGTTCTATCCAGTCATTATCATGAATTTCGATTTTATGAGCATCAATTTCACTCATCCATACAATTGGTCCGCCACGACTTAGGGTTAGCATTATAAGGTTGTCAGTATAAGTGCTGTGAATGCCCCATTTTTGATGTGGTGTAATGAAGTTTAGGCATACGTGTTTTTTGCCTGCGCATTTCTCATCAATGATTGGATGAGTTGTTTTAGTGTCGATAGGCGGTTTATAAGTGCAGAGACTTTCTCCAAATGCGCGCATCCAAGCATGGTCTTGGTATAGTTCTTGTCGACCGGTTAGTGTTCTCCAAGGAATCAGCTCATGAATATTGGTATAATTTGCATTGTAGCTAACCTCTTCTGATTCGATTCCACTCCAAGTCGGTGATGAAATGATTTTACGAGGCTGCGCTTGAATGTCACGGAAGCGTATTTTTTCCTCTTTACGGTGTATTGCTAAATGTTGATGATTGAGCCCTGTTTTGACGCCTAAAGCTTTCCATGATTTAACGGCAACTTCACCATTAGTTTCAGGTGCTAGGGATAATATCATTTCGGCCGCTTCGATATCGGTTTCAATTTTAGGCATTCCATACGCAATACTGTTTTTATCTGTCACAGTACGATTAATCTTACATAATTCATTTATTTCGTGTTTAGTATCCCATGAAATGCCCTTGCCTCCATTGCCTAGCTTCTCTAATAACGGGCCAATTGAGGTAAATTTAGCATACGTGTTAGGGTAATCTCTTTTTACAGTGACAATAGACGGCATGGTTTTTCCTGGTATGGGTTCGCATTCACCTTTCATCCAGTCCTTTATTGAGTGAGTTTGTGCTAGCTCATTGGCTGTGTCGTGTTGTATTGGTACTAATACAACATCTTCTTCTTCACCAAGATGTTTAGTTGATAATTGCGAGAATTTCTTGGCTATGCTTTTATATATTTCCCAGTCGCTGCGGCTTTCCCAGACGGGATCAATTGCAGCCGATAAAGGATGAATAAAAGGATGCATGTCTGAAGTATTTAAATCATTTTTTTCATACCATGATGCAGTTGGGAGTACGATATCTGAATAAAGTGCTGTTGTTGACATTCTAAAATCTAATGTCACGAGTAAATCTAATTTACCAGTAGGAGCTTTGTCGTGCCATTTTATTTCCGATGGTTTTTGTGCATCCATTTCGCCTAGATCTTTACCTAGAATGCCATTTTTAGTGCCCAGCATGTATTTCATGAAATACTCATGACCTTTGCCACTAGCGCCCAATAGGTTGGAGCGCCAGACAAACATGTTACGTGGGAAATTCTTTGGGTTGTCTGGATTTTCGCATGCCATGCTGAGATTGCCCGACTTTAACATGTTAATTACATATTCATCAGTCGGCATATTTTTAGCTTTGGCTTGCCGAGCTAGATTTAATGGATTTTCATTTAGTTGTGGGGCTGAAGGCAGCCACCCTAAGCGTTCTGCTTTTATGTTGCAATCAATTAACGAGAGTTTTTCCCATTGTTCTTTATCTTCAGCAAGTGGTGAGAGGATTTCTCCTACTTTGAGTTTTTCATAGCGCCATTGGTTTGAATGTGCATAAAAATAGGAGGTGCCATTCATCTGACGAGGTGGTCGTTGCCAATCGAGAGCAAAGGCGAGAGGAAGCCAACCGGTTTGCGGACGCAGCTTCTCTTGGCCAACATAATGAGACCAACCGCCACCTGATTTCCCTACGCATCCGCACATCACCAACATATTGATGAGGCCGCGGTAGTTCATATCTTGGTGATACCAGTGATTCATAGCTGCGCCCACTATAATCATTGAGCGGCCTTTGGTTTTTGCTGCGTTGTCAGCAAATTGAGTCGCAACAGTTATAACGTTGTTTCTATTTACGCCGGTGATTTTTTCCTGCCAAGCAGGTGTGTAGGGCTGATCATCGTCAAAGCTTTGTGCTATGTTTTCACCCCCTAGGCCACGGTCTACGCCATAATTTGCAATGAATAAATCAAAAACTGTTGTTACAAGTGTAGCTCCTTCCTTGAGTTGTAATGTTTTGACGGGGATATTTCTTAGTAAAATACTTTTGTGGTTTGTGTGTTCAAAATGTTCATGTTCGATGTTGCCAAAGTAGGGGAAGGCGACAGACACGATAGCGTCTTTATTATCCATCAATGATAGCTCAATTGAAATAGAGCTATTGTCCGCCGTATTTTTAGTTTCAAGATTCCATTTCCCATCTTCTCCCCAGCGAGAACCAATGGTGCCATTAGGCACAACTACTTTGTTTGAATTTCTATCAATTAAAACTGGCTTCCATTGTGCATTGTTGTCTTCGCCTAAATTATTTTCGAAATCATTAGCCCGGATCATTAACTCAGGAACATAATAATTATCTTGTTTTTTTAGTCTGACTAGAAAAGGCATGTCGGTGTAACGTCGGCAATAATCTTCAAAATACTCTGTTTTTTGATCGATAAAGAACTTTTTTAATATCACGTGTCCCATTGCCATAGCTAAGGCAGAATCCGTGCCTTGTTTGGGGTTTAGCCAAATATCTGCAAATTTGGCGGCTTCGCTGTAATCAGGAGTGATGACAACGGTTTTTGTTCCTGAGTAGCGTGCTTCAGACATGAAATGTGCATCTGGTGTTCGTGTCTGTGGAACGTTAGATCCCCACATCATTAAAAATGAAGACGAATACCAGTCAGCGCTTTCTGGCACGTCAGTTTGTTCACCCCAGGTTTGCGGTGAACTTGGAGGTAGGTCGCAATACCAATCATAGAAGCTCAGGCAAACTCCTCCTATTAGGGATAAATAGCGTGCACCTGCAGCATATGAGACCATCGACATAGCTGGTATTGGGGAAAACCCCGCAATCCTGTCTGGGCCGTAGGTTTTAATCGTATAGATATTCGCAGCAGCAATAATATCCGTGACCACATCCCAGTCTAAACGAATAAAGCCTCCCAGCCCGCGCTGACTTTTGTATTCCTTCGTTTTAGATGAGTTGGTAACTATGTACTCCCAAGCTTCAACAGGATCTGAATATTTTTTTTTCGCTTCATGCCATAATTTAATTAGACTACTGCGTACAAGAGGGTATTTTAATCGGCTTGCGCTATAGATATACCAAGAGTAACTAGCGCCGCGTTGGCAGCCGCGTGGTTCATGATTTGGAAGGTCTGTGCGTGTGCGTGGGTAATCAGTTTGTTGAGTTTCCCATGTGATCATGCCGTTTTTTACATAAATTTTCCAGCTGCAGGAGCCAGTGCAATTAACTCCATGAGTTGAGCGGACAATTTTATCGTGTTGCCAGCGGCGGCGATATGAGCGTTCCCAGTCTCTGTTTTCATTTATTGTTTCACCGTGTTTGTCAGAGAATGCTTGGTTATTTCTCTTGAAATAAGAAATCTTATTTAATAATCCGCTCATCAATAAACTCCTTCGTCATAATTGGCTCTATGGGTTATGCACATAAGCTTTCGCTCTTGCATAAAACCACCAGTTTAATGCAAAACAAAAAAGATAAAAAATAGCAAATCCATATAATGCATACTGTGGGGTTCCTGTTTTAATTTGTTCTCCAAAGGTTTGAGGAATAAAAAAGGCGCCATAAGCTGCAACTGCGGATATCCAACCTAAGACCGGCCCAGTTTGTTCTTGGCTAAATATGACAGCGGCACTACGAAATACTGAGCCATTTCCAATGCCGGATGCAGTAAATAATACAATGAAACAGCTGAAAAAGGGCCAAAAGAATTTTTCGGGTTCAGCCGAATGATATGCTTGTACCATGAAGTATGCTGCACCTAAAACAGCTATAATCATTACCAGTGAAACCAGTTGGGTGATTTTAGCCCCGCCTGTTTTATCAGCAATTTTTCCTCCGACGGTGCGCATTAGTGCACCAATAAAAGGACCCATCCAGGCGTACATGAGTGAGCTGGGTCCATTGGGGTTAAGTATGCTTTTGCTAACGCCTTGTGCAATTGCAATATGTTTGAAGCCAAATATTACTTTTATTGCTAATGGGAAAGCTGCAGAAAAACCAATAAAGGAACCAAAGGTCATGGTGTAGATGATTGTCATTGCCCAAGTGTGTTTGTTTGTAAAGATTTTATATTGATGCTTTAGGTTCTCTTTTAAGGCTCGAGGTGAAAGAAGTTTCATAAGGTAGACTGTTAGTATAATAATAACTGGCAATATAATTAGTTTATTTTTAACTAGATTGGTTGTGATCCAGCTGTTCCCTTTTAGACCAGTTGGGGCGGGAAGAATAAAGTAAAGGCCAATTGCAGCTGTGAAAAATCCAATTAATAGTAAAAAAGAAATATTCCCAAACGCCTTTAAAGGATTGCCTAGTTTGGGTGTTACTGATTCTGTCGTGATATTATTTAAGCCGAACCATCCTATAATGGCGAGTGGAATTAAAAATAACATCCAAACAAAGCCTGCATTTTGAATCCAGGTATGTGCGCCTGCTTCGATTTTTCCAATTAAAGTCCCGCTAGAGCTCATTAAAACCATGTGTTGACCGCCAAATGAACCTAGTAATGAAAATGTCATTACCAGAGGAATTAGGATTTGCATTGTTGTCACGCCAAAATTACCTAACCCTGCATTTAAACCTAATGATGTGCCTTGAATTTTTTTAGGAAAGAAGAAGCTTATATTGCTCATTGAAGAGGCAAAGTTGCCACCGCCTATGCCAGAGAGAAAAGCGAGAAGCTGAAAAACCCAGAGTGGAGTGGTTTTTGTTTGAAGTGCTAGTCCGGCGCCAATGGCAGGGATCATTAGTAACGCTGTGGTGTAAAAGAGTGTGTTGCGGCCTCCTGCAATGCGGATTAAAAAAGTGCTTGGAATTCGAAGAGTTGCCCCGGTTAAGCCGGCAATAGCAGTGAGTGTAAATAGCTCAGCTTCTGAGAATGGAAAGTGGAGATTCAACATTTGGACTGAAATAATACCCCACATCATCCAAACGGCAAAACTAACTAGTAAACTGAAAATGGATATCCAAAGGTTTCGGGTTGCAATTTTTTTTCCTTTGCTGGACCAATAGTTATTATTTTCCACATCCCAATCACTTATATTGAACTTTGACATAGGTGTCTCCATGCAGTAGTCATATTCAGACTATGTTGAATGTAATAAATGTATAATATGTTCATACTGCGAATATAATCTGTTGTTTTATTGTACATTTGCTAAAAAGCTTTTAAAAGTAGATTTGTTGTTAGTAGCAGCATCATTACAATAAAAACAGGCTTAATTAATCGCGTTCCTTTTTCAATAACAACCTTGGCTCCAATTAAAGAACCGACAATGCCGCCAAGTCCTAAAACAAACGCAGCTTTATAAAGCACATGCCCCGCTATGATAAACCAGACCAATGCGATTATATTACAACATAGATTTGCAGGTTTAGCATACATTGTGGCTAACCTTAAATTCATTGATAGAAAGTAGATAAAAGATGTCGTCCAGAGAAGACCGGTGCCTGGGCCAAAGAAACCGTTATAAAAGCCAATACTTGATCCGAAAATTATTGAAAATAGAATGAAGGGCATCTTAGGTTTGGTTTGATAGACGAATAATTTTCGTGAAAAAACGATATAAATTAAAGCCAACATCAATAAAATTGGCAGTAACCTTTGTAAGTATCCGCTGTGGATTAATTGAACGGATAGGACTCCGGCACTAACGCCGGCAATTGAGAATCCACATATATAGATGATGAGTTTCCAGCGAAGCTCCCCAGTTTTAATGAATCGCCATGTTGCGATAAATTGTCCTATAGGTTCTTGTAGCTTATTGGTGCCTAATGCAACGATAGGCGGGGCGCCGATACTTAATAAAACGGGAACAGTAATTATGCCGCCACTGCCGGCTATGGAGTCTATTGTTGATGCGACAATGCCAGAGAGAAATAAATAAATATATTCAATAAAGGAGTAATGCAACATTTTTTAAGCTCCATTGATACACGTTGATGGTGCATTATAGTTTGATTTTGGTAATAATGTATTTTTTATTTTCTTGTCGTGTCGTTTTTAAAACTTTTAGTGTTATTGTTAGACAACCAATCAATATGACGGTGCAAATATCGCGTTGTTAAGGACTCTTCTACTGATCCTGCTTCTGGGGTGCAATCATATTGCCAGCGAACAAGTGGTGGTAAGGACGATAAAATCGATTCCATTCTCCCCTTTGACTGAAGGCCAAATTCGGTGCCACGATCATATAATAAATTAAACTCAACGTATCTGCCACGCCGATAGAGTTGAAATTGACGTTGTTGATCACTCCATTGAGTTTTTCGTCGTTTTTCTCCTATCGGTAAGTAAGCTTTCAAAAAAACATTTGCATTATCTTGATGGAAATGAAATATTTCATCCCAGCTTTTTGCCGCCTGTGTTAATTGTAGCGCATCATGACCACCTTGCTCGGAACGCCTTGCATGGTCATTTTTAATTAACAAGCCTTCTTTTCCATTCAAGTAATCATAGAATGTACCTCCAATTCCACGCGTCTCATTGCGATGATGGTTATAGTAATACTCATTACACCAATAATTAAAAGCGGAATAATAATTAGGATCATGCGCATCCATAGTATTTTTCAAAGTCTTATGCCAGTGAACACAGTCTTCGAGACATGGATAATATGGAGTAAGGTCAGCTCCTCCTGCAAACCACCAAATTGGTCCAGCTTCAAAGTAGCGGTAATTGAGGTGCGCAGTAGGGCAATAGGGGTTGCGAGGATGCAGTATTACAGAAACACCTGCGCCCCATAATTCGTGGCCCTCAATTTCTGGAATTTGATTCAATAGTGATACAGGTGCCTTATTGCTGAATATTTCAGAAAAGTTTACGCTGCCTTGTTCAAAATATCCCCCCTCTCTGATGCTTCGGGTTCTTCCTTGCCCTTGATTCGAGTATGACCAATTATCTTCTTTGAAAGTAGACTTGCCGTCAAAACAGCTTAACTCTTCAGTAAGATTGTCTTGGTATTGCCTCATGAAATTTAGAATAATGGTTCTAGAATCATCGTGCTTCATAGGATACAAAACAGACATGACATCTTTCTCCTTCTGCTGTTCTAATCGACGCATTATGTTGCAATTATCAGTTTTGTAATTGCTCACTATTTAAGTGCAAATATATAGACTGTTAGTGAAGTCCTCAGTCTTGACAATATTTTTTACTTAACTCTAGTAAGGCAGCCTATAGGATAATGAATGTAGATAAAATTTAACTTTTTTCACTGATCTAAGTCAGTTTATACAAACTTTATTTTACTCTAATGTATCTTTTGTTGCTAAAGCGCAGTGCTGAGTTCTAAGTGAGCTTATCCCGTTGGATTAAGTTCATTGCGCTTACGTAATTGCTTGTTGGTTGGAGATAGGCAGATCAATGAAGCGCATGATTAAGCCTTTTTCGCCTTTAATATTGTCGGGCAATTGAATTTTGACCGTCATTCCTGAGCCGCGAGCGGTGTGGATTTCTCGGTTGTCTTTATCCTGCATGGCGTCGAGTGTCCAAATAGCATTGCCGGTGGGCGACATCAGTTCAAGTTTGTCGCCGACTTCAAAGTGGTTTTTGACATCCACGGTAACAAATCCTTTATCGTCATGGCATTCGATGACTTCTGCTACAAACTTTTGTTTGTCTGATGTGGAATTTCCAGTTTCGTAATTTTGGTATTCATCAAATACGTGCCGTCTGAGTAGGCCTTCTGTATAGCCACGAGAAGATAGCCCTTCAAGCTTGTCCATAAGGTCTATATTAAATGGTCTGCCAGCTTGAGCGTCGTCTATGGCTTGGCGATAGAGTTGTGCTGTACGGGCAACATAAAAATGAGATTTGGTTCTGCCCTCGATTTTAATGCAATCAATGCCTATTTTAACAAGTTTTTCAACGTGATGGATGGCGCGAAGATCTTTAGAGTTTAATAAATAAGTGCCATGCTCGTCTTCCTGCATACTGATTGATGGTTTGTTCGGTCTGCCCGTTTCTTGTAAAAGAATCATATCGTCTACACCTGCTTTTGCTGAGCAGCAGTCTTTTTGTTCTGTTTCAGTATTAATGTTACCCCATTCGTCGCTCTTGGCACTTTGACTAGTGTACTTCCAGCGACACGCATTAGTGCAGACGCCTTGGTTTGCATCTCGGTGGTTAATATAACCTGATAGCATACACCGGCCAGAATACGCCATGCACAATGCTCCGTGCACAAAAACTTCGAGTTCGATGTCAGGACAAAGTTGGCGGATTTCTTCGATTTGTTCTAAGGAAAGCTCTCTTGATAAGATGATTCGGGTGATTCCCATGCGTTGCCAAAATTTAACGCTTGCGTAGTTCACTACGTTGCTTTGTACAGATAAATGGATTTCCGTGTCGGGCCATTGATCTTTGACCATCATAATGAGCCCGGGGTCAGACATGATGAATGCGTCAGGTTGAAGTGCAATAATAGGTGAAATGTCTTTGATAAATGTTTTTACTTTGCTGTTGTGAGGATATATGTTACTGACAACAAAGAATTTTTTTCTTAATGCTTGGGCTTCGTTAATGCCGGTTTTAATATTGCTTAAATTGAATTCATTGTTTCTTGCGCGCAGACTGTATCTGGGAAGACCAGCATAAACCGCATCTGCGCCATAGGCGAAAGCGTAACGCATACTTTTTAAAGTGCCGGCGGGTGAGAGTAGTTCCATTCTTTTCATGTTATAACCTAATGGTGAAAGCGCCATAGTCTAGCAGAACTGCATTATATTGCGACCTTAAATATGTGGTTCGATCGACAGCATGAAATCTGGCAGGGTGTGATATTAAATATTATGTATCAGAGCAGAGGCTGAGTTTTATCGATTATTATAGGATTGTTAACGCGGCGTCTTTTCAACTCTGGGTGGACTCTGTATGATGAATTGTTCTGGCTACTTTTAGGAATAATGATGTCCAGTTTAAATAATAAAGTTGCTATTATTACCGGGTCGACTAGCGGCATCGGTGAATGTATTGCTCGAATGCTGTCACATTGTGGTTCTCGTGTCGTTCTTAACTCTGTCCATTCTGTCGATAAAGGCAATCAGCTTGCCTCTGAACTCAAGCATTCAATCTACATTCAGGGCAATATTGGCATTGAAGAGGACTGTCAGCGCATCGTTAATCAAACCATCAAGCATTTTGGTCAAATTGATATCCTGGTCAACATTGCGGGGCAATCGGCACGGGTATTGGGAGACGTGTTGGATATCAGTAACGATTTATTTTCTAAAACCTTAGATGTTAACGTTGTCGGCACTTGGTGTCTTATTCGTGAGGCCATGCCGTACCTCAAAAAGTCGGGTGACGGCAATATTATTAATATTACGTCTTGCGCTGGTATGGATCCGGCTTCAGCATCAAGCGCTATTCCTTATTCTGTCGCTAAAGCCGCAATCAATCATCTGACCAAGTTCTTGGCAAAACATTGTGGTCCAGAGATTAGAGCTAACGCGATTGCGCCGGGGCTGATAATGACGCCTCGAACAGAAAATTTTGATGAGGCTGTCGATAAATTTAAAACTCGAACGCCACTTAAGCGGACAGGTATGCCAGAAGATATTGCCGAGCTGGCTATCGCGATTATCAAATCAAATTACATTAATGGTGAGATCATTTTGGCAGACGGCGGCTTTTCAACCAGCTAAAAGCTTAACTTGCTGCCACGCTGGCGGTTTCTTAGCTTGAATGTTGAGGGTTGGTTTGCAGGCGTGCAATGGCGTTAGGGTTATCGTCAATGTCTCAATAATTCGCTTGCCTTTATCTTCTAAGCAGGTTTGACAGTGAAATCCTTGTGCTTACGCTATTATGGCTATTGAAATGATAATTGAATATACTAACTTCTGTTGTCACCTCGTCACGCAGCTTGCTATGAATCAAAAAAATACCATCAACCCTGAAATACTCTATCTTATCTACGATGGTGATTGTTTGTTATGTCAGCATACTGCAAAAGCGACGCGACTTCGCAAAAGCGTCCAACAATTTGAGCTGATTAATGCACGTGAACATCACCCTTTAGTCACGACGGCCAAAGAGCGTGGCTATAACCTCAATCAGGGG
>Ga0163108_10001257_pt1 | contig 18653 bp, 19 predicted proteins | sample Fk1155metaG_FD_109644 | JGI IMG/M metagenome (GOLD analysis project Ga0163108, IMG submission 109644) | Marine microbial communities from the Central Pacific Ocean - Fk160115 155m metaG | ecosystem: Environmental > Aquatic > Marine > Oceanic > Photic zone | place: The Central Pacific Ocean...
ATGTCCGAAATTCCAGATCTTTCAAAATATATTCCTTTGAGACCACGATTTATTTTTATATCCTCACCCATTATGATAACCTTAAAAAAATTGTTTAGAATATTATGTTATTATTAGATAGAGCATTTGAAACAGCAAGGAAGAAAAATTATAAAATAGTTTTTCCGGAAAGAGATGATCAAAGGATTCTTGACGCTGCTAAGTTTTTAACTAAAGAAAAATTAGCAAAAATAGTTTGGTTAGAAAATACTAAAATTACATCTTCACATTTAGAAACAATAAAAAAGCAAAGACCGAATATAAAAGAAAATATTGCAGAAAAACTCCTTATGAAGCCTCTTTTTTTAGCGGGGGCTATTTTATCTTTAGGCCAGGCCGACGCAATGATAGCTGGAGCGATGAACCCCACAAAGAGGGTTATAGAAGCTGCTTCCTTGACAGTAGGGATCTCTAAAAAGTTGAATCATTATTCAAGTTATTTTTTAATGGTATCACCAAATGGAAGTGGATATATTTTTGCAGATTGCGCAGTTAATTCTTTAATGAGTGAAGAAATTTTACACGACATTTCAATCAGTGCTGCAACTATAGCTGAAAAACTTTTAGGATATTCGAAACTTGCTCTTCTTTCATTTTCAACACTAGCTTCGGGTGAAGGTGAAACTGTTAGGATGGTTAGAAATGTTACTGAAAGTTTGGTCAAAAAGGGTATTCAAGCCTATGGCCCTATTCAAGCAGATGCTGCTCTTTCAAGGGAAATAGCTGAAATGAAGGGTATAGAACATTCTGGAGATTTAAATGTTTTAATTTTTCCCTCATTAGATTCGGGTAATATCGCTTATAAGCTTTGTCAATCGTTTGGAAATTTCAAGTCAATAGGACCGTTTCTTCAAGGCTTTAATAAACCTGTATGCGATCTCTCAAGAGGAGCTACTACAGAAGACATTATCTCAGCATCTGTTTTAACTTTAGCTTCTATTTAACCGCTATAAAGCTTGTTCATTCATATCGCTTTTATTAATTCCTGAAACAATTTCAGGCGCTTTCATGGCATCTCTTCTAAAGGGTTCACCCAATTCTTGGTTCAGGATAACTTCTATAAAAGTTGTTATTCCTTTGGGCTGTTCCTCGCATGATTTTCTTAAAGCTGAAGACAGCTCCTCCATTGATTTGACTTGGACACCAACTAAACCACAACCTTCAGCAATTTTTGCATAGCTAAAATCAGGATTCAATTCTGTCCCAACAAAATTATTACTATACCAAAGAGTAGTATTTCTTTTTTCAGCGCCCCATTGATAATTCCTAAATATGATCATAGTAATTCCAGGCCAATCTGCACGACCACATGAGGTCATTTCATTCATTGAAATACCAAACGCTCCATCGCCAGCAAAACCAATAACGGGAGTATCAGGACAGGCTATTTTTGCACCTATAATTGCAGGAAAACCATATCCGCAAGGACCAAAGAGCCCTGGTGCAAGGTATTTTCTTCCCTCCTCAAAAGAAGGGTAAGCATTTCCAATGGCGCAATTATTTCCTATGTCAGAAGAAATGATCACATTTTCTGGCATTGCAGATTGAATGGCCCGCCATGCCATTCTTGGGCTCATTCTGTCGGGTTCTCTTTCCCTTGCGTCTTTATTCCAAGTAGTGCCCGGATCATCATCTTCGTTATCCATACTAGACAATTCTTGAAGCCAATGAGATTTTGTTTCAGAGATTATATTCTTTCTGTTTTCTCGGCTTTGATTTCCAGCGTTATGATCTAATTTATTAAGAATTTCATTTATAGTTACTTTTGCATCAGCACTGATACCTAGAGTAATTTTTTTTGTAAGACCAATCCTGTCAGGATTGATGTCAACCTGAATAATTTTTGCATCTTTTGGCCAATAATCTATTCCATAACAAGGCAATGTGGAGAAGGGGTTTAATCTTGTTCCAAGGGCTAAAACTACATCTGCTTTTGAAATAAGCTTCATTGCTGCTTTTGAACCATTATAACCCAGAGGCCCTGAGGACAATGGGTGACTTCCAGGAAAACTGTCATTGTGTTGGTACCCACAACAAACTGGAGCATCCAGCCTTTCAGCTAATTCAACGCATTCGGAAATTGCGTTTGATAATACTACACCCGCACCTGACAAAATCACCGGAAACTTAGATTTTGAGAGAAGGTTAGTTGCTTGAATAATGTCGTTTTCATTTGGTTTAGATTTTCCAAATCTTACAACTTCGGGGATTTCAATATCAACAACCTTGCAAAAAAAATCTCTAGGCACATTAATTTGTGCGGGTGCAGAACCTCTAATTGACTTTTCAATAACTCTGTTTAATACCTCGGCCACTCTAGATGGGTCTCTGACTTCTTCTTGATAGCAAACCATATCTTTAAACAGTGCCATTTGTTCAACTTCCTGAAACCCTCCTTGCCCTATTGTTTTATTGGCTGCTTGAGGTGTTACTAGTAGCATTGGTGTATGATTCCAATAAGCAGTTTTTATTGCTGTGACAAAGTTAGTGATTCCAGGGCCGTTTTGCGCAATGCACATAGCAATTTTGCCTGATGCTCTGGTATAGCCATCACAAATATAACCACCATTACATTCATGTGCCACATCCCAAAATTTGATACCCGCTTTAGGAAAAAGATCAGATATAGGCATAAATGCTGAACCAATTATTCCAAAGGCTTGGTTAATACCATTGAGTTGTAGAACTTTTACAAACGCTTCTTCAGTTGTCATCCTTGTCATTTTTTACTCCGTGCCAAAAAATGGTATATAAATTTTTCTGAAACTAACTTTTAATATTGTATTATTATATAATCAAATAGTTTATAAAAATGTATAAAAAAACATAAAAATAGTCACAATCTTATCAAGATCCTTTATGTCATCAGATCTCAAAATAAGTGCTAACAGAAACATTTCAACTAAAGAAATAATAAATCTTTACGAAACTCAGAGACCGTTCTTTCCCAAACCTTTAAGAGAAGGTAAAGCGAATAAGGTTAATTCAATTATGGATATAGCTGATGAATTTGACGCGTTTATTTTGGATTCTTATGGAGTGTTAAATATTGGAGGTAAAATTATTAATGGAGTTATTGAGGTTCTAAATCAGCTCAGAAAAAAAAATAAAATTATAATCGTTCTTACAAATGGAGCTTCTTATCCAACTTCCAAAAAAGTAAACTTATTCCAAAGTTGGGGTCTTCCATTAAACGAAACCCATGTCTTATCAAGTCGGGACTTGTTAAAATTATACCTTTCTAAACACCAAGAAAAAATTTGGGGAGTTATAGGCTCACCTGATTCAGATTTAAGTGAGTTAGGAGTTAATGGTTATATTTTAGGTCAAAAAATGGACTTTGCTAAAGATTGTGAAGGTTTTATATATTTAGGATGTGAGTTTTGGAATGATAATAATCAAAAAATTCTTGAAAATTACCTTAAAAATAAAAATACAACTATTTTAGTTGGTAACCCTGATATAATCGCACCGCAAAACACAGGGTTTTCTTTGGAGCCAGGTTTTTGGAGTTTAATATTTAAAAAATATGAAAAAATTAAAATTGAATATTTTGGTAAACCGCATCCTGATATATATAAAATGGCTATTGATCAAATTTATAAAATAGCTAACAAACGAATTAATTTAAACAGAATAGTTATGATTGGAGATAGTTTACATACAGACATACTTGGTGGCCTATCTTCTCAAATTTCAACAGTTTTAGTTACTGAACATGGATTATTCAAAAATTATGACTATATGAATGCAATCAAGAAAACAAAAATCTTCCCTGATTGGATTGTTCCTAGTTTATAATTTATAGATATAGAACTAAATATATTTTGAAAAAGATGAATGATATTCCAAAAAAATTTAAAACAGAAAATAATACGGAGAGAGGCGCTGTATTAATTACTGGTGGAGGCAAAAGATTAGGCAGTTTGGTGGCGATAAAACTTGCACGAAAAGGTTGGAAAATTTTGCTACACTACAATCAATCGGAAGTTGAAGCTAACCTCACCAAAGAAAAAATTATTACCGAAGGCGGTAAGGTTGATCTAATCAAAAAAGAGATATTAAATCAATCATCTGCAAATGAATTAATAAAATCAGCCTTGAGAAGTTGTAAAAATGATAAAGAAATTAAGCAGTTTACATTGATAAATAATGCATCAGCTTTTTTTTATGATAATGGAAAGAATTTTGAGGAAGAGGCTCTTGAAACTCATATGCATGCTAATTTCAAAATACCCACACTACTAATCAAGTCTCTTTATAATAATATATCAAAAAAGATTGAAGGAAATGTTATCAATATGCTTGATGCAAAGCTATTTGGAATTAATGCTGATCACTTTACTTACACTTTATCTAAATTTTCTTTGTTGGGCCTAACTAAATTGGCGGCTTTGTCTTATGCCCCTAAGTTAAGAGTAAATGGTGTAGCTCCAGGAATTACTTTGCCTAATCCTGAACATAGCTTAAAAGACTTTACAAGAATCCAAGAATTGAACCCATTATTAAGAGGTTCTACTCACCAGGACATATTTAATGCAATAACATTTTTAATAAAAACATCCAGCATAACTGGAGAAACAATTTTGGTTGATGGCGGTGCGCATTTGTCGCCCCAAAAAAGAGATGCAAAATTTCTTTAGAAAAGAGGATTAATGGATAAGGAAAAAAAAATAACAAGAAAAATTTTTTTCAAAGAAATCGATATTCCCTGTATGATAGGTGTGTATGAGCATGAAAAAAAACACCCTCAAAGGATAATCATTAATATTGAATTAGAACTATTATCTGAAGTTGAACCGACTAATGATAGAATTGATGAAACTTTGAATTATGATTTGATATATAGGGAAATTAAGAAAATTTCTTCAAGTCAGCATTTTAATTTAGTGGAAACATTAACTTATCGTATTTTTGTCTATCTAAAAAAATTGAAAAAAGTGTCTAACTTAAGAATAAGTGTTGCAAAGCCTGATATTTATGATGATTGCAAAAAAGTAGGTTATGAAATTTCAACTTTTTAATTACAATGATGTTTTTCTGGATATGATTTTTTTTAATTCTAAAATCTGGAGTTGAAGATCTAATAAATTTATATTGTCATAACTTTGTTTATTGGAAACTTTTTGATCTATAAATTTTGTGAGGCATATTTCCAAATATTCAGAAATCTCCTTTTGATCATAATCGCTCATCAGAAAGATTAAATTATAAAGAAAATTAATAGAAAAAACATTATCTTTAGAACTATTAAGATCTAAAATAAGTTGTATCAAAGTTTGTTGAGTTATATCTTTTCCAGTAGAGTGATCTTCAATTTTTATTGTTTTTTGTTTGCAAACTAATTGATATAGATTTTGTAGATTGATATATTGACTGGAATTGCAGTTATAAAGTCTTCTATTAGAGTATTTTTTTATTATTATCTTGTCAGCTTTTGATTCTTGGTTGTTCATATTTTTGCAGTCAGAGTTTTCAGAAAAAATATTTTCATAGTTTAAAAGGTATCTTTCATTTCTCGTAACATTTTAAATATTTCTTGAGCGCTCATTTTGCTATGGCCAATATTTTTTGCGAACTCAGGATTATCAGTCCTTAAAAATGGATTACAATTAATTTCATCTTTTAAAATCGTTGGAATGGTAGGAACTCCTTTTGATTTTTGTTTTAAAATTTTGTCAGCAAATTTTAATAGGTCATTATTACGAGGATCAATTTGTAAGGCAAAATTTAAATTACTTTCTGTATATTCATGCCCACAATAAATTGTTGTTTTGGGATCTAAGTTTTTAATTTTTTCAAGAGAGAGATACATGTCTTGCATTGAACCTTCAAAAACTCTTCCACAACCTAGAGAAAATAGTGTATCCCCTGCAAATAGTATTTTTTCATTATAAAGATAATAAATTACATGTCCTAAAGTGTGTCCAGGAGTATGAAGTATCTTTGCTGGCAATCCTGCTATGTCAAAAATATCCCCATCCTCAACCGAATGACTAATATTTTTTATTTTATCTTGTTCTAATTTAGGTGCAATTAATACTGCATTATATTTTTCCTGTAACTTGAGGTTGCCTTTGGTATGGTCATAGTGATGATGAGTATTGATTATTTGATTAAGTTTCCAATTATTTTTTAATAGCACTTCCTCTACTGGCTCCGCTTCAGCTGGATCAATGACAGTAGTTAAATTTTTAGAATGGTTTCTTAATAACCAAATATAATTATCACTTAGAGCTTTCACAGTAATAATTTCAATATCTTTATTCATAATAAGATTTATAGTATATTTATATTTTGCTTTAAAGGTTTACGTTAAATTAGTTAATATTAAATTATGAACTTTAATCTAGATGACCTAGTTAAATTTTATGCTTCCGAACTAGGAAAGACATGTGTAAAAATTATACAAAATAAATTAAATAAAATAGTCATAAAACAAAATAATCAAAAAATTTTAGGTTTTGGTTATTTACTACCATATATACTTAATAATGAATTAGAATCCAAAGTTAATTGTTTAGCTATTCCATCAGAAAATAACCGAATAAAATGGAATAAAAATAATTTTAACTGCTCTTTAGAATTGGATGAACGAGCCCTTCCTTTTCAAGATCTACATTTTGATAAAATTTTAGTTTCCCATTGGCTTGAAGTTTCGAGTAGGTTGGATTTGGTTGTTGAAGAACTAAGGAGAGTTCTTAAGGGGCAGGGGAAATTAATATTAATTATACCTAACTCATTTAGTTTATGGGCAATAAATGAAAGTAATCCTTTTGGAAAATGCAGACCATTTTCTCAGCACCAAATCAGAAGATTACTTAATTCACACGGATTTGAAGCAATTAAAACATACTATTGCTTATATACTCCTCCATTTAACAACCAATTTATATTAAAAAATTTTCAAACTATAGAATATTTAGGTAATAAAGCTTTTTATAAAACAGGAGGAGTTATGATAATTAAAGCCACTAAGTTTAATTATGCTATTCCAAAAACCAAATTAAAAGCATATAGATATAATTTACCGAAAGTATCGATTCAACAACATGGTTAGCTAGAAGGTTTTTATATCATTAATTTATAATAAATAAGAACGAATTCAAAAATGAAAGATATTAACAACCCCCTTGAAGAATTAAGAAATAAGATCGATAAGATCGATAAAGAGTTGTTAAGCTTAATAGAGAAAAGGTCTAACTTTGCTAAAAAGATAATTAAAGCCAAGGATGGGGTTGATATATTTAAACCCAGAAGAGAAGAACATTTAATAAAAAAACTTATATCTTTTGCACAATCAACTAATCCAGAATTTATTGAAAATGTCTGGAGATTATTGATATCAGAAAACTTATTTTTGCAAGGAGGATTAAGGGTCTCCACAGGGCCTTCAAAAGAAGTGTTAAAATCTGCTAATTGGCATTTTGGACGAGGGGCAAAAATTGAATCCCAAGCATCTGATGAAGAAGCAATTAAAAAACTAACTACCAATGATTTTGATGCAGCGGTGGTGAAACAAAATGAAAGTTTGCAAGATAGTTATCAAATTAATGATATGCTTATTATAAAATTGGCAGTTAGTCCAATAACTAATCAAAAAAACCTTTTTAAAATTGCCATCTATAAAAAATCTGATTGAGCCAAAAGGAAGATTAATTGAACGCTATTTTGCCCAAAAAAACATTAAGAAAACTAAAAACATACAGACCTGCTGTTACAGAAAATAAAGATAAAGATGTTATTAGATTGTCAGTCAATGAAGGAGCACTTGGTCCTAGTCCATTAGCAACCCAGGCTATAGAAGAATGGTCAACTAAAAAGCATTTTTTTCATAGATATCCTGATCAAATTGATCAAAATTTGATTGAAGCGATATCAAATAGATATAATCTTCAGAAACAAAACATTGTTTTAGGAAATGGTTCTGATGATTTGATCCAGCTGATTTGCAATGCTTTTTTAGATTCAGATGATGAAGCTATTCATACAGAATTTGGGTTTTTGGTTTTCCCGCAAAGTATAAAAATTGCAGGAGGCAAAGCGGTTTGTGCAGAAGACAAGAATTATACAGTAAGTATTCATAAAATTTTAGAAAAAATAACACATAAAACCAAATTAATTTTTTTAGCCAATCCAAACAACCCTACAGGAACTATGGTTAACTCAAATGAGATCAATGCACTTATCAAAAGTTTAAGATCAGATATAATCTTAGTAATTGATGCCGCTTATGCAGAATATGTCGAAAATAATCTTTATATTGATGGTACCAGTTTAGTTGAGAAGTATAATAATGTAATAATGTTAAGAACTTTTTCAAAGCTGCATGGTTTAGCTTCCCTTAGATTGGGCTGGGCTTATTGTCCATTATTGATTTCGAATCTATTAAAATCGATCAGACCAGCTTTTTCAGTAAACGCTCTTGCTAGCTTTGCTGGAACAGCGTCTATTCAAGATATCGAATTTCAAAAAAAATCATTTTTGCACAATAAAAAATTGAGGAACTGGACATTTCAACAACTTTCTCAAGTCGAAATTGATTTTATACCAAGCGTAGCAAATTTTTTTCTAATAAACCTTAAATCTGAAAAAAGAGCAGAAGGTTTATTAAAGTATTTAGAAGATAGAAAAATTTATGTTAGAGGTATGCAGCCATATAACTTAAATTCCTTTTTGCGTGTGTCCATTGGAACGGAATTCGAAATGAAGAAATTTTTAAAAAACACCATAGATTTTTCTAGGAAATTTATAAGTGATTAAAAAACAGATTTTTAATAAAGTTGCTTTAATCGGTGGAGGATTAATAGGGACGTCAATAGCAATGTCCATAAGAAAAAACCTTCTAGCAAATCATGTTTTTATTTATGATTCTAATCAAAAGGTAAGAGAAAAACTAAGGGCTAATTCAATTTCAGACAAAGTTTGCGAAAATCTTGAAGATACAGTTCATGATGTTGACTTAGTTTTTTTGTGCGTACCGGTTGGATCGATGAAAGAAGTAGCAAAAGGAATTTCTAGTTCATTAAAAGATGGATGCATACTTACAGATACTGGTTCTACAAAAAACTCTGTTATTAATGACGTCAAACCATATATAAATGAAAACGTATGGTTCATCCCATCCCATCCTCTTGCAGGAACTGAAAACTCTGGACCTGATTCAGGGTTTCCTGAATTATTTAATGGCAAGTATTGGGTTCTGGTTCCTTTTAAGGAAACACCTGAAAGCATTATAAATAATCTTAAAAAGTTTCTTTCTGGTTTTGGTGCAATTATTGAGACAATGAAGCCTGAATATCATGATAAAATTTTAGCTATCACTTCTCATTTGCCTCATTTAATTGCATATACAATAGTAGGCACTGCAACCGATTTAGAAGATCAAACAAAGCATGATGTAGTAAGATTTTCAGCGACAGGTTTTAGGGATTTTACCCGCATTGCTTCATCAGATCCCATTATGTGGAGAGACGTTTTTTTAAATAATAAAGATGCTGTATTAGAGATGCTTCAAAGATTCAGTGAGGACCTAACCTATTTACAAAGAGCTATTAGGTGGTCTGAGGGAGAGAAATTAGAAGAATTATTTACTAAAACGAGAGAAATACGAAGAAGTATTATAAAAGAAGGTCAGGACATTTAAATTACTGATCCAAAGATAACATTTTATTTATTGAAGTAAAAATCAATTTCAGGTCACTATCCGTTGAAAATTGGTGATTAGAGTTTTTCACTAAAGTTAATTGCACGTTATCACTTTTAAGGTTTTTCATTAGTTTAAGACTTGTTTCAAAGGGGACATCTTCATCATTGGAACCATGAAACAGGTGAACAGGGCAAGTGATGGATATTTCATGATTTAAAAGTAAATTATTTTTTCCAGAATCCATTAGTATTTTTGAAATTATGTAAGGACTTTCATCATATTCGCTCGGAATTTCAACAAACCCATTTAAACTTAACAGTTTTAAATTCTCTTTATTTAATTTACACAGAATATCTTCAGTGAAATCAGGTGCAGCAGCTATTCCAATTAAGCCCAAAACTTTTTCAGGGTGGTTAATGGCAGTTAGAAGCATAGACCATCCACCCATTGAAGAGCCTATTAACACAACGGGATCATTTGTAAGTTCAGTAATGACAAGGGAAGCATCTTCTGCCCAATCATTGATTCCAAAATTTGGGAACTCTCCTCCAGATTCACCATGTCCTCTGCAATCAAACCGGATATACCCATTCCCTATTTTTTTTAAGTGTTCTTCAATAGCTAGAGCTTTAGTTCCATTCATGTCTGACATTAATCCATGAAGAAAAACTACATAAGGTGACTTGCCCGATTGAATTGAATATGTAATATGAGTACCAGATTTATGAAATATTTTGTTTTTCATCAAATTTTAATGCACAAAAAAGAGTTTCTTAAAAAGAAATTTTATAAATACTATTTATATAATTAATATATGACTAATAACCAACAAAAATGTGCAGTTCAAGTTTTACCAGCATTAAATAGTGGTGGAGTTGAAAGAGGCACATTGGAGATGGCTGAACACCTGGTAGAAAAGGGCTGGAAATCAGTTGTAATATCTTCTGGGGGTAGATTAGAACAACGGTTGCTTAGACAGGGCTCACTTCATATTAATTTGCCTTCTCATACAAAGAACCCCCTTCGTTGGTTTAATTTAAAGGCGCAATATGAAAAAATATTCATTCAAGAGAAACCTGATATCATTCATGTCAGATCTAGGGTGCCTGCTTGGACCGCTGGAAAAGTTGCTCAAAAAATGAAAATCCCCTTGGTATCAACAATTCATGGCAGTTATTTAACTGGTTCAGTGTTAAAAAAACTATACAACAATGCTTCAATTAAAGCTGATAAAGTCATAGCAATTTCAAATTATGTCAAGGACAACATCCTAAGAGTTTATCCAGAAAAAAGTTCATTAATTAAGGTTATTCATCGGGGTGCTGACATAAATTTGTTTAATCAAGAAAATATAGGTAAAAGCAGGATTATTCAAATGTCTGAAATGTTTCAATTGCCTGATGATAAAAAAATTATCATGATGCCAGCGAGACCTTCTGGTTGGAAGGGTCATGAAATTTTAATTAGAGCTTTTAGTAGAATAAATAATGAAAATTTAATATGCGTAATGCCGGGTTCTGATGATAGGGGTAAATATGTATTAAATCTTAGAAATATAGCAAAAAAATATAATGTGCTTGGTAAAATTGTTTTTCTGCCATTCTTAGATGACCTTCCTGCAGCATATATGCTAGCAGATGTTGTTGTCGTTCCAAGTTTAAAGCCTGAACCTTTTGGAAGGGTGCTGATTGAAGCTCAAGCAATGGGGAGACCTGTAGTAGCATTTGATCATGGAGGTGCTTCTGAAAGTGTAATCCATGAAAAAACTGGTTTATTAGTTGAGCCAAAAAATGTAAAAGAACTTGGGGTGGCTATTGAAAAGCTTGTAACTATATCTGCTAATAAGAGAAATAAAATGGCGTTAGCTTCTAGAAAACATATTGTTAATAATTTTTCATTGGATAAAATGACAAGTGAAACATTGAAACTATACAATAAAGTTTTGAAGGATTATTCAAACAATGCTTGAAGCATTTAACAGCGAAATATAAACTAAAAAAATTAAGGAAAAATTTTTATTGTGCCTGTAATTACATTACCAGATGGATCAAAAAGAAAATATAATTCTAGTATAACCCCATTAAATATCGCAGAAGATATCTCTAACAGCTTAAAAAAATCATCAATTATTGCAAAAGTTGATGGTAAATTTTGGGATTTAGATAGAGAAATTACTAAAGATGTAAATGTTTCGTTAATAAAAAAAGGTGATATAGAAGCATTGGATGTTCTGCGCCATGATTGCGCGCATATTCTAGCGGAATCTGTCTTAGAGCTTTTTCCGGAAACACAGGTAACTATTGGCCCAGTAATAGAAAATGGATTTTATTATGATTTTTATAGAAAAATACCTTTTTCTTCTGACGATTTAATCGCAATTGAAAAAAGAATGCATAAGATCGTCGATAGGAATGAAGTTATAACCAGAGAAATTTGGTCTAGAAGTGAAGCAACAAAGTTTTACAAAGAGAAAAATGAACCTTTCAAAGTTGAACTTATTGAAGACATACCAAATGACCAAACTTTAACTTTTTATCGACAAGGTAATTTTATAGATCTATGCCGTGGACCTCATTTACGAACCACATTAGATACAGGGCATGCGTTCAAACTAATGAGTGTAGCTGGAGCATATTGGAGGGGAGATTCTAACAAGCCTATGCTGCAAAGAATATATGGCACTGCCTGGAATAATGAAAAAGATCTCAACAATTATCTTTTAATGATTGAGGAAGCGGAAAAAAGAGATCATAGAAAATTAGGAAAAGCACAGAAACTCTTCCATATCCAAGAAGAGGCCACAGGATCAATTTTTTGGCATCCACTTGGTTGGACAATTTATCAAGAAATTGAAGCTTATATAAGAAGAAGGTTAAAATCTGAAAATTATTACGAAATAAAAACTCCCCAACTTATAGATAGATCTTTATGGGAAAGCTCAGGGCATTGGGAAAAATTTGGAGAACACATGTTTACAGCTGATACTGATGAAAATCAAACACTAGCTTTGAAACCGATGAATTGTCCCGGACATGTTCAAGTATTTAAGCAAGGCCTTAAGTCTTATAGAGATTTACCACTCAGATTTTCAGAGTTTGGAGCTTGTCACCGAAAGGAACCCAGTGGAGCTTTACATGGAATTATGAGAGTGAGAGCGTTTACTCAAGATGATGCACATATTTTTTGTACTGAAGAACAAATTAATAAAGAATCCATATCTTTTTGTGAACTTTTAAGAAGTATTTATAATGATTTTGGCTTTGAAAAAATTACAATTAAATTTTCTGATCGACCTGCAGTTCGTGCTGGTGAAGATGTTACGTGGGATCAAGCTGAGAAAGCTTTGATGGAAGCGAGCAATGCTGCTGGTTTAGATACTATCTTAAATCCAGGTGAAGGCGCTTTTTATGGACCGAAGTTAGAATTTGTACTAAGGGATGCCATTGGAAGAGATTGGCAATGTGGAACTTTACAGGTTGACTTTGTTTTGCCAGAAAGGTTGAATGCTGAGTACATTGCAACGGATGGTTCCAAGAAGCGACCAGTTATGTTACACAGAGCAATTCTTGGTTCTATGGAAAGATGGATAGGTATTTTAATAGAACAATATGCAGGAAAATGGCCTTTATGGATTGCACCCATCCAAATAGTTGTTTGTACAATTACTCAAGAAGCTGATATATATTCTGAAGAAATTAAAAAACAAGCAGAACAAATGGGCTTAAGGGTTTTATTAGACAAAAGGAATGAGAAAATAGGTTATAAGATCAGAGAACATTCAGAAAATAAAATTCCAATTTTATTTATAGTTGGAAAGAAAGAATTATTAGAACAAGAAGTTTCTATCCGTTGTTTTGGATCAAAAGATCAATTTAATTTATCACTTCAAGAAGCTCTAGTTAAATATAAAGAGGAGGCATTACCTCCTGATCTTGCACGTGCAAATTAAAAAATATAAAATGTAATTGAATTTAATCAAAAAAGGAGAAATAAAAATAGCTTTAAATAATCAAGGTGTTACACCAGCCAAAGAAGGACCAAGAATTAATGATGAAATTCTAGTAGAACAAATAAGATGCATTGGAAAAGATGGAGAACAATTAGGGATCATGGGGCTTAGAAAAGCAATTGACCTAGCTGTTGCGGAAGACCTGGACCTTGTTGAGATCTCTCCAAATACAGATCCGCCAGTATGCAAAATTCTTGACTATGGGAAGTACAAATATGAAGCTCAAAAACGAAAAAATGAAGCTAAGAAAAAACAGAAAACAATTGACGTAAAAGAAATTAAGTTAAGACCAAATATTGATGAACACGATTATCAAGTAAAGCTAAGAAAGATTTTTGAATTTTTAGAATCCGGTGATAAAGTTAAGGTGACCATGAGATATAGAGGACGGGAGATGACGCATCAGCAAATAGGAATAGATGTTCTGGGCAGGGTCAAAAGTGACACTGAACAGAAATCAAAAGTTGAATTTGAACCTAAGTTAGAGGGCCGTCAAATGATAATGGTTCTAGCTCCAGCAAAATGATTTAAAATTACTTTTATTATTGATTAATTATATTAATTCAATTATAGGTTGAGAAAGTTGAAAGGCTGTTTAAGGGCTGCCTTTTAATTGTTATTTTAACCACTTCAACAAGAGACGTGCGAAATGCCCAAAATGAAAACAAAAAGTGGAGCCAAAAAAAGGTTCCGTCTAACATCATCTGGAAAAGTTAAAGCTGCACCAGCTTTTCTTTCACATAACCTAAGAAGAAGACCCCAAAAAATGAAAAGGCAATCACGTGGGACTATGATTCTTAATGAGTGTGATGCGCGCATCGTTAAACGTTTTTTACCTTACGCATAGTTAGGAGAAATTTATGGCTAAAGTTAAACGAGGTGTAATAACACATGCCCGTCACAAAAAAGTTATCGATGCCGCTAAAGGTTATTATGGAAGAAGAAAAAATGTATTTAGAGTTGCTAAACAAGCTGTAGATAAAGCTAGACAATACGCTTATAGGGATAGAAGAGTTAGAAAAAGAGATTTTAGATCCCTTTGGATACAAAGGATTAATGCTGCAGTTAGAGTGCATGGTATGACATACAGCCAATTTATTTTTGGCTTGTCGAAAACTGACTTTGAATTAGATCGAAAAATTCTTTCTGAAATAGCAATTTCAGAACCTGAAACATTTAATGAAATTGTGAATGCTGTAAAAGCAAAACTCTAGGTTTTATTCTTATGCAGAATTATGACCAGCTTAAAAATGAAATACTTGAAAATATAAATAACGCCTCTAACTTAGATGAGCTTGAAAAGGTTAGAGTTACGTCAATTGGAAAAAAAGGTATGCTAAGTGTCCTTATGAAGCAACTTGGTTCCTTGGAGCCAAACAAAAGAAAAGAAACAGGACAAAAACTTAACCTTATCCAAAAAGATATTCTTGTTTCCATAGGAAACAAAAGAAACGTTTTAGGGAAACAACAATTAGATAAAAAACTTGAAAATGAAAAAATTGACATATCTCTTCCTGTTAGACCAGAAGCAACCGGAAGAATACACCCTTTGTCAAGAACCATGGATGAGGTAATATCGATTTTTTCACAAATGGGATTCACAGTTGCAGAAGGACCTGATATTGAGACCGATTATTATAACTTTACTGCATTGAATATTCCCAAAGAGCATCCTGCTAGGCAAGAACACGACACTTTTTATTTTCATCCAGATGAAAACGGTGATCGAAAAGTACTAAGAACGCATACAAGTCCGGTTCAAATAAGAACAATGGAAAATACCACACCTCCTATTAGAGTAATTGTTCCAGGCAGGACATATAGAAGTGACCACGACGCAACTCACAGCCCAATGTTCCACCAATGTGAAGGACTGGTAATTGGAGATAATCTTAATATGGGACATCTCAAAGGGTGTCTTGTAGACTTTTGTAGAGTATTTTTTGGAGTTGAAGATTTACCAGTGCGATTTAGACCAAGTTACTTTCCGTTCACTGAACCATCAGCAGAAGTGGACATAGGGTGTTCTCGAAAAGGAGGAGAATTAAAAATTGGCACTGGGGAAGATTGGTTAGAAATTTTGGGCAGCGGAATGGTTAATCCAAGAGTACTCCAGAATTGTGGAATTAATCCTGATCAATATCAAGGATTTGCTTTTGGAATGGGTCTTGAAAGAATAGCTATGTTAAAGTATGGGATACCTGACTTGAGACCTTTTTTTGAATCTGATCTTAGGTGGATGAAACACTATGGATTTATGCCTTTTGAATCAACATCCATTCATTATGGTGCAAATTAATGAAATTCACCTTAAATTGGTTATTTGATCATTTGGAAACAGATAAAACCTTTCAAGAAATTACTAATAAACTGTCAATGATTGGTTTGGAAGTTGAAGAAATAGACGATAAATCAGAAAAGTTAAAAGACTTTATAATTGCTAAAGTTGTTGATGCTAGACCTCACCCGAATGCAGATAGACTTAAAATTTTATCAGTTGATGATAATTCAGGCGATCTCCACCAAGTAATTTGTGGTGCACCGAATGCAAGAAAAGATCTTGTTGGTGTCTTCGCAAAGCCAGGAATGTATATACCCGGTACTAACTTGAAATTATCAGTGGGTGAAATAAGAGGTGAAAAATCATATGGGATGATGTGTTCAGAAAGAGAATTAGAAATTTCTGATGAGCATGATGGTATAATAGAGCTTGAGAGTGATGCGAAAATTGGGGAAAATTATGCAAAATGGTCAGGTTTGGACGATCCAATCATTACCATTGGCATTACCCCAAATAGAGCAGATTGCCTCGGAGTAAGAGGGATTGCAAGGGACTTGGCAGCTTCAGGCTGCGGACGATTGAAGCCACTAAATTTAAAGAATGTTAAGGGTACTTTTAAAAGTCCAAAAATTTTTTCTGTTTCAGAAGAAGTAAATGAAAAAAAATTAGTTCCTGTTTTAACAAGTAGATATTTCAAAAACTTAAGTAACTGCCAAAGTCCAAGATGGATGCAACAAAGGCTAACAGCTATTGGCCAAAGACCTATTTCAGCTTTGGTTGATATAACTAATTATGTGATGTTTGATTTAAATAGACCCCTTCATGCTTATGACGGTGAGAAAATTTCTGGAAATAAACTTGAAGTAAGATTTCCAAATAAAGGAGAAAAAATAACAACGTTAAATGAAAAAGAATATTGTTTATCTCAAGATGACTTAATCATATCTGATGGAACAGGTGCTGATGATTTAGCTGGCATTATGGGTGGATTGAGGACTGGTGTTTCGGATGAAACTAAAGAAATGTTTTTAGAGATAGCTATATTTGATCCAATTCAAGTATCTAAAACAGGAAGAGAACTAAATCTCCATTCAGACGCTCGTTATAGATTTGAAAGAGGGTTGGATCAAGAAACACCTGAATGGGTTCATAATTATGTATCAAGTCTAGTTTTAGATATTTGTGGAGGTGAAGTAAGTCATGTTCAAACGATTGGAAGTGGCCAAAGTTGGCAAAGAGAAATAACATTTGAAACAGAAAAAGTTTTTCAATTAACAGGGGTAAGAATAGATAATGAAGCAATTCATCAAATTTTTTCTGATTTAGGTTTTGATGTTGTAAAAGAAAAAAAAGCATGGCTTGTAAAGCCTCCATCTTGGCGAAATGATATTGATGGTTCAGCTGACCTTGTTGAGGAAATAATCAGGATTTATGGATATGAAAACATACCTGAATTAAAATTATTCAACAAACATGTAATCCCTAAGCCTGCCATCACCAGAGAAAATAAACGATTAATAACTATTAAAAATATGTTAGCTGGACGAGGTTTAATCGAGACTGTCACTTATTCATTTTTATCTTCAAAAGATGCCAAAATATTCTTTCCTGGAAATATAGAAAGTTTACAAATTTCAAACCCTATAAGTACTGATTTGGATTGCATGAGACCCTCACTCCTTCCTAACCTCCTTTCCTGTGGGTCAAGAAATTTTAAAAGGGATGAGGAACACGCTTCAATTTTTGAAGTTGGGCCTATATTTATAGGGCAACTACCTGAAGATCAAATTATTAATATTGGCGGATTAAGATTTGGTAAAACAGCATATAAAGACTGGACTAACTATGGCAGAAGTTATGACTGGCTAGATGCTAAAGCCGATATAGAAGCGATTTTGAAGACTTGCGGGTTGGATCCGTCTAAAATACAACTAAGAAGCTCACCTGTTAACTGGTTCCACCCTGGAAGAAGTGGTGTATTTAGTCTTGGAAAAAATGAAATTGCACACTTTGGCGAAATTCACCCTAATTTATTAGAAGATTTTAATTTGAAAACAAATGCAGTTGGCTTTGAGATAAATATTGAAAAAGTACCTTTTCCAAAAAAAACCAGTTCAGTTAAAAAACTATTATTTCTTGACAATCTTCAAGAAGTAACAAGAGATTTTGCATTTATTATAGATAAGAAAATATCTTCAGGAGAGATAACAAGAATTATCACCTCGGCAGATAAGGATAATATAAAAGAAGTTAGAGTATTTGATTTATATGAAGGTGAAAAAGTTAAAAAAGATGAAAAGTCATTTGGGGTGACAGTAATTTTTCAACCAAAGGAAAAGTCTTTTTCAGAAAAAAATCTAGATGAATTTTCTAATAATATTATTAGTATAATTTCAAATAAATTTGGTGGTTATTTAAGAGATTAGATCCTATTGATAGCGCTTACTACGGCTCTAATTGGCGCAAGAGTGATTGAGGTATCTATACCAACTCCGTACACGCTCCTGCCTTCTTCATTAGGCACCTTGATTTCAACGTATGCAGCAGCTTCAGCTGTTGAGCCTGAGCTTCGAGTGTTTTGACCAAAGTCACTTAATCTAAATGACAAATCAAAGGTTTCTCTCATGGCTGAAACAAATGCACTAATAGGACCATTGCCGGAAGCTGAAATGTCA
>Ga0163108_10001259_pt1 | contig 18641 bp, 17 predicted proteins | sample Fk1155metaG_FD_109644 | JGI IMG/M metagenome (GOLD analysis project Ga0163108, IMG submission 109644) | Marine microbial communities from the Central Pacific Ocean - Fk160115 155m metaG | ecosystem: Environmental > Aquatic > Marine > Oceanic > Photic zone | place: The Central Pacific Ocean...
ACAGATGCTGAAGGCAGACTGATCCTCGCCGATGCTCTCACCTACGCGGCACGTTATAAACCAAAAGCAGTTATTGACCTGGCCACGCTTACTGGAGCAGTTATCGTAGCTCTCGGACACCAGGCCGCGGCGATTCTGGGAAATAATGACGAACTAGCAAACCAGTTACAACAGTGCGGCGAAGTGACCGGCGAGCGTTTATGGCCTCTTCCCCTATGGCCCGAGCATGAAAAAGCTGTCAAAAGCAGTATCGCTGATCTTAAAAATATCGCTTCGCCGGGAGTTGGCGCAGGTACAATTACAGCGGCCGCTTTCCTGAAAGCCTTCGCAGGGGAACAACCCTGGTGCCACCTCGATATTGCAGGAACTTCATGGTCGGGCGAAGATAAACCTTACACGCCCAAGGGCGCATCTGGATTCGGAGTACGTCTGCTCATACGATTTTTGGAGCAGGAAGCAGCCAGCAATCCGTCCTAATCCGAAAGTTCTATTGAGCAAATGACAAACAACATCATCATCTTCATTCACTTGATGGCCGCCGCAATCGCGATAGGGAGCATGATATTCGCTGTCGTTCTGCTACTGCCATCCATGAAAAAACTGCCGGAACATAAAGGACCGGAAGAACATTCCACCTCTTATAAATCCTTGGAACTTCTCGCGCCCACGGTATTTGCCTGTCTCCTGGCGCTTATCGGGACAGGAGTTTATTTTTTACTGGAAAATTATACCGCACAAGTAGAACTCAAGCCCGGATACTATGACCTCTTTGGAGTAAAACTGGTTTGCGTTGTCGCCGCGTTTTTTTTGAGCATTTATCAGACATTTAATTTACGTACCCGAATCGCCGACCTCGACTTGTCACCCGAAAACCGCAAATTGGTTCCAGAAACAATCGAGCAAATGAAAAAAATTACAAAACTCACCCTGACCGCGTTTTCGCTGGCTCTTTTTTTCGGAATCTGGATGGCAAGATATTAAGTGGAACCAGAAAATCTCTGGAATTGTTTTACGCAGGTTATTTAGTTAATATGTAGAAGTAAAGGAGCCCTTCATGAACGACACCAATCCGCCGCAGGAACAAAATCCAACACCCCAGCCAGCCTCAGAAAATTCCGTTGCGGCTGATGAAATATCGCCATCAACACAAGAGGGACTCCCTGTGGCGGAACACCCTCATGAAAAGGAAATCGATTTAAATAAATTGTTCCCGGACGCCGAGACGGATCTCAATGACTTGTTTCCCGATGCAGAGATAAAGCACCTCCTTAAAGGCATCACGAAAAACAAGAAGGACATGAAGGCCATGAAAGAACGCCTCACCATCGAAAACAAAACCCCTGATAAAGAGGAAGAAGAACCTGCTGAAGACTCAACTGAGTCCGGTGAAACTGAAGACAGCAATACAGAATAAACCCTGCCTTAGTAGCACAACTGCCGAGAAAAACTTCAGTACCTTTAATTGAGTTCGCTTTTCTGTCGATGTTTCAACTTTTGAATCATTGGAGAGATATTATCGTAGCCTAAAGGATTCCCGATTTTATCAAAGGTCTCCTTGGCTTTCTGGAAGGCAATCAGGGCTTTTGGAACCTGTTCGGTTTTCAGGAAATAGTGCCCTTGAGATTCGTAAATTTTTGCTTTGACAATATGAGGCTCGGCATCCTGCACAGCCAAGGTCGCCTTGCCAAACCACTCCCCCGCCTTATCCAACCGGGCCCGTTCCATATGAAGATCGCCGATTCTTTTCATCGCCCGCCCTTCACCAATTTTGTCATGGAGCTTGTGGTGGTAATCAATAGCTAACTGATATGCCTCTTGCGCATCTTTTGAATCATTAGAGAACTTGTACAAATCTCCAATTGACTCATAAATCCTGGCGGCACGTTTGAAATTTTTCCTCTTTTCAAATAACGTGATGGCTTTATTATAATTTTCTACCGCCAGATCGAACTCGTGATAGAAAAAATTCTGCGAAGCTGTTTGGATGAGCCGGTCGGCTTCGTCCTTAGCGTCAATAGGCGGGGTGATGGCACCTTCGATTTCCACATGGAAAAATCTCTCCAGACCTTTCCATAGTGAACCACCAAGAACAAGGGTCACACTAAGAAGGAGGATAATCTTGACCTGAGATCGTGGACTCTTTGACATGACGTTCCCCGATCCCCGCCGCAAGCGGACGGGGCATCCTAATGAGAATTAAAACCCACTTATGGGATTACTGAACACTCATATTATATATCAGGGACATTCATTGAGATCAGATTTTCTGCACACGAAGTCCACGGCGGACAAAACGGAAGGGAATCACCTGACCTTTAAGACGGGTCAGCTCGGCGGACACAGACTCTTTCTTTTTCGATGGCACGATGAAAGCGATGCATCCGCCGCCCCCTGCGCCACAGACCTTTGCCGCCTGTGCCCCCTGTTTAATAGCGCCCGCGATGAGGTTATCCATTAGTCGGGTGCTTATAGTTGGGGCTAAAGCTTTGCGTTCCTTCCATTCTTGAGCAAATAAAGTCGCCACCCTTTTCATGTTTCCGACAGTCAAAGCATTATCCATTTCCCTTGCTATCTGCCCGATTTTTTTCAGCTTGTCCGTAATCGCTCGATTGCCGTCCAAAGCCTTTTTCATGACTTCCCAATTATTGATACCCGACTGCCTGGGTTTTCCCGTGTAACATAAAATCATATTTCGAGTGAGATCCTCCAAACAGACCGGCAAGGTGACCGAGTCAACACCGTCAAATCCGGGTCGCACCGAACGCACCCCTCCATATAAGGGAGGAAAATAATCCTGCCAGCCGGTAGGTACAGAAATCACCTGTGTCTCAATATTTTTTGCCGCTTCCAGCATTTGCTTTTTACTGAGCCCCTTCCGGGTGAATGCGTTAAGCGCCCCGTGTAACGCTATGTTCAAAGCAGATGATCCGCCAATTCCCGAACCAGGAGGCGCTTCACAGGCTGTCACAATATTCAATCCTCTCTCAGGCTGATAATATTTCAACGTTTTCAGAATAAGACCCAGCGGATGTTTTTCGGGTAAGGAGTCAACCGATTTGAATTCGACTTTACGCTTAAGGTCTTTCGACTCGACAACAATCCGTTGGTCATTTCTCGGAGTCAATTCAACCGTAGCGTAAAGATTGATAGCCGCATTGAGGGTAGGAGGGTTTCCAAATTGAAGGTAAAGCGGCCAAATGTCCAGGGTTCCCCCGGCAAAATCGATACGGGCAGGCGCGGTGCTTTTAATCATGCGGTTAGATTAGTGTAGCCCGTGGAAGTATCTGGAGAAGGCAGGTTATTAAAAAATTAAACTATGTCAGCCAGGCCTTCGGTAAATATCAGGATTTTTAAACTGGCATTCGGGCTATAAATTCTTAAGACTTTTTTCCCCCGTTTTCCAGCTGGTTTATCTTGTCTGTTAATCTCTTGACCAAGACTTCATAAGAATCTTTACGAATGATTTTTGTGAATTGGGACCGGTAGTTACGAATCATGCTGACACCTTCGATAACAAAATCGTAAACCTTCCAGTTTCCATTGTCCTTGATCATTTTATAATCAACACCGATGGTGCTATCTGCGCGAATCACCTCAGTTTTAACAAGTGCGTATTTTCCCTTGACCACTTCATCGACATAACCGATCTTCTCATTGCTATAAGCTTCCAACTTATTAGCGTAGGAGTTCTCCAGTAGTCTCTTAAACAAATCTGTAAAATCTTCTCTTTTCTTATCCGAAAGCTTTCCCCAGTTTTTCGCAAGTGAACGCATCACCATCTGGTGATAATTGAAACGCTCGTTAATAGTTGCCCGCAGAGCCACTCTACGGGCCTCTTTATTGCCCTTCAACTGGTCATCGGTGACAATCTCGAGTACCTTGTCAATCGTGCTTTTTAATTGACTCGTAATCTCTGAAGCCGCGAAGCAAACAGATCCTGCCGTCAAATTAACCATCAAACCCATAGCGACAACAAACATCAAAAATCGTTTTCGTTTCATTGTGAAAGCGCCCTGAAAAAGAGAAGATTTTATCTTAAAATTGCCATGGAGACACTGTATCAAATATGTGTGAGTCTATCAAGTTCTGGAAATATTAGTGCACCAACTTCAAAGCCACGACCTGTAATCAGTCTGTGTTACGAAGTTGCCATGGCTTTTTTTTCATTTGCTTCCGGACCAAGAGGCTTAAACACAACAATTAAAAGAGGCAGTAAAGTCAAATTACTCAAAAGAGCCACGGCCATCGCGATTCCGGTGAGAAAACCAAAATATATCGTTGGAATAAAATTAGATAAGGTCAGGATGGAAAATCCCACCGTCACAGTAATAGAAGTGTAATAAATCGCCCTGCCAATACTTCCGTGGCAACGCAGGACATCCTCATTGTAGTTTGGGTTTCTGGCAAATTCCTGTTTGAACCTGTGCACATAGTGAATTGCCGCATCCACTGCTATTCCTATAGTGATCGCCGCGATGGTGATGGTCATCATGTCCAGTGGAATTTTCAACCAACCCATCAAACCAAGAATAGTGCCGGCGGAAAGAATATTAGGAACAATCGCCAATACAGCCAAGCCAACATTGCGAAATAAAACCACGAACATTAGAAGAATCGCGACAAACACCATTGCAAGTGTCATGATCTGCGACTGGTAAAGGCTATGCAACATATTGTTGTACAAAACCGCCATTCCCGTGAAATGAATTCTTTCTTCTGCAATGTTTAATTTGTCCACCAGGTGCCGCTTTATTTTTTCAATCAGCTCTCCCCGATTCAAAGTAGGGTTAGTCTCTTCTATTCGAAGATTAATTCGAATCTGGTTCGCGTCTGCAGACAGATAGGGATCAAGAAATGTCTTTTTCGCTTCCTTCGGGAAAAGCTTTCTATATAAGGTCAGGTCATAGTCATCAGGAACCTGCCCTTCATTGAGCAACCTGACTATCTTCAAGGTCGTCGCTATAGAAAGGACCTTTCCTATTTGTGGGAGAGTCTCAAGATAATCGTGAACCCTTTCGACCCCAAGCAGTTTGTCTGCATTGAACCAGTAATTTTCTTCTTCATATTCTTCGATTTCACTGAACGGATCATCAGACAAATCTTCTTCTGCTCTTTCTTTTGCTACCTCTTTGAGATAAACAAAAAAGTCTTTCTCCGCATCAATAATGATACTCAAGGGAGTGGTTCCACCCAGTTGAGTGTCAATGACACTCATTCCCTGGTAAATTTCTGTATCTTTTTTGAAATAGTCTATGAATCGGTTATCCACCTGCAATTGAAATATACCTGCGACACTCAACAAAGCAAGAATGGAAGAAATCGCGAGAATCTTGTTTTTATTTGCAAGAGTGAATAACCCGATGCTGTTAGTTAAGCGCTTGGTAGTATCGTGATTGGATACTGATCCCTTCGGCCCCATCAATTTAAGAAATGATGGGAAAAACAGAAACGAAATGACAAACGCAAGGCTGATACCAATGGTCATTATCCATCCAAAATCGATCACCGGACGAATGCCACTAACCACTAGGGAAATGAATGCCACGATAGTTGTGATCGCGGTATAAAAACAGGGCTGAAACATGAGCCTGATGGTCTTGGACACCAAAATAGCCTGATCCAAATCAGGATTTTCAGCATACAATTCGCCGTATCTGACGATCAGGTGAATTGTCAACGCGATGGTGATAATGGTAAGTATGGAAATAAAATTAGAGGATATAACAGTAACTCTCCAATCCATCCACCCAAGGAAACCCACCATGATCCAAGCGGAAAACAAGCAACAGAGCAAAGGAAGAACCACCCATCGAACTTTCCTGAAAAAGAACCACATCGAAACAATCATGAGACAAAATACGCCAACTCCGAACACATAAAGGTCGGTTTCTATTAAATCAACCATATCGGATGTGATCATGGGCAACCCGCCCAGAAAAATTTTCGCCTTGTCGCGGTACTTATCCAGAATGGAGCGGACTTCTTGTATCTCCTTGCTCTGAATATCCTGTGCGTGAGCAAGATATTGCTTGAACTCAAAAGAAACCTCATCCAGTTTCTTTTCTTCCTCAGAATTTAGAAAACCCTGGTTTCGCTTTTTTTCCCGCAGGTTGTTTCTTGTCTCAATGAGGGAGTAGTATTTTTCATCGCGCTTATACATGGCAAGCAGTGATGTGGTTTTGCCATCGACACTGGCCAAAAGCTTTCTGTAAATGGGACTTTCAGTAAATTCTATTTTAGCTAACCCCTTGTCCAGACCAGGAGTTTCAAGGGTTCTTTGATTGCTTTCCAAGTCTGATATTTTAATTCTAGGACTGTTTAACAATGGGACGTCCAGAATGCTCACCACCGATTCAATTCTTTCCAGCTTGTTAAGATCCTCTCGCAAACCCCGCAGACCCTCTAGGGATTCCTCCGACAGAAGTTCACCGAAAGGAGTGTAGGTGATAATCAGAAAATCTTCCGTGCCATAAATCTTGCTGATTGCCCGGTGGTAACGCAAGTCCTTGTCATTTTCCAGGACCAGCGAATCGGCAGACGCATCCAGTTTGAAATTCTGTACATATAATCCGGAAACTCCGACAATCAGAAAAATCAACGCTAGCCAAACTTTGGGATAGGCCAGAACCAACTTGTCGTAAAATTTTAATAGGAATAATTTCATACGGAAAGACGAAGACAACCAGGCGCTAAATTTGAGGATGGGGAATACTGTCGAAAAACCCGACCGGGAAATCAAGTTTCCCCTGCTTTTTGCTTCCGAACTGTCGATACATAATGAAATGAAGGCGTCTGGTCGATTCACAGACGGTAAAAAAACTACCACGAAACCTGTCATGAGTCAACACGGGCTCCAGCCGGAAGCTAACTGTAAAACCATTTACTTTACATAACTTACAAGCATAGCCTGACTAAAACAAACAGCTCGAATTATATTTAAATTTAAACAAATTTTATTAAACCGTTTGACACAAAGGCCTCAAAACCTTATATTGAATCGTCACTCATTATCAAAATAACTATCTAAACATCAATAGGTTATAGGCGTGCGGCATTGCTTCCCCAAAGAATTCAGGTGGCTCATTGGGCTGATTTTGATCGCCTTCATTGGAACCGGCTGTGGTACGGCCAAGGTCCAGGTGTATCAATATGTTGATGCAGAAACGAACTATCCTCGATCTGTCGCTATTTTGCCTTTCTCTTATGACTCTGAAATTGCTGAAGGCAAACGACCCCATCGAATTCTACGCGAAGTATTTTTCAGCTTTTTCAGTTACCTGGGATACTCCGACCTGCCACTCGATACCATCGACCGCAAAGTAGCGCCCACGATAAAAGCCGGAGTCAACCTTAACGATCTCTCCAACAGTCAATTGAGAGAAATGCTGGGAACCGATGCAGTCATCCGTGGACATGTAATGAACGCCACCAATTTCACTGCCGGGATTTATGCCGAGACCAGCATCAAAGCGAAATTGAAGATGATCGACTTACGAACTGATGAAGTGATGTGGGAAACGGAACATAACGAGCTCAACCATTCAAGCATCGTCATGCCTGCGGTGATAGACCTCATTAGAGACCAGGTAGACAACTTCGAAGTCAGAGAAGCCTACTACAAAGCGGCTGAATCTTTCACCCTGAAAGTGCTCAAACAAGTTCCCGACCCTTCAAGCGTACGTCAGAACGAAGTTCACCTGCCTCGCATTGAATCTATTGAAGCGAATATTCTGGGGAACAGCAAACTGCAACCCAACGACCTCATCTATGTGAGCATGGAAGGGGAATCTGGCCTGACCGCTCATTTTGACATCGGGAGTTTCAAAAGCCACATAGCCATGAAAGAAGTTTCCCCGGGACTCTACACGGGAAGCTACCGGGTTAAAAAAGGGGACATCATAGACAACGCTCTCATCATAGGGTGTTTGACTAGCAAACAAGGACTGACTGCAAAGAAATTTTATAAGGGAGCCATGGCCGTCATTGAAGAAGCACGGTTACCAGTAGAAAATTAAAATGAACTCAAGTTTAAAAACTAATTCCATTCGAAATACACTGCGTTGGCGACAGCTGGTTAAAATAACTCCTGCTCTCATGCTGGCCTTGATGCTCACCGCCTGCACCACCAACCTGCAATCCAAGGTAGCGGGAAACCTGAACCAGTTGTCCAAGCAACAGACTGTAGCCATCCTTCCCGTCGAAGTCATGGAAGCAGGCCAAAAAGAAACAGCCGCCATGTTCCGTCAGGGACTTTACGCCAATCTCAAAGAATCCAAATTCAATCTGCTCGAACGCTATGTGGTTGACGGTCTCCTTGAACAAAACAACCTGACCGACCCGGCGCAGTTTCTTAACATCAACCCAATGAAATTCGCTGAGATTCTCGGTGCCGATGCCGTATTGATCGGCCGTATTAATAAAATCGAGCGCTCCTACTTTGTCATCCATTCCTCAATCGAAATCGGAGTCTCGGTACAAATGGTCGACACACGAACCGGAGAAATCCTGTGGCGGGCAGAACAAACAGAGTCAGACTTTCAGGGCATTGGAAAAATTCCGACTGGTATTTCATCCATCATACTCGGACCCATTCAATTCGTGACCAATAAACTCAACCTGCACAGGATGACTTCCAAGCTGGTGGGTAAACTGACCTCCATCGTTAAAAATCCTGACGACGCTGAAAAAGGAGAGACCTTTGAAAAACCTCTGATCGCCTCAGCGGCAACCCGCGATCTCAAAAAGATCGAAGATGTTCACAATCTCGAAGCCGAGTGGGCGGAAGATGTCGCCGCCTACACTGAAGTGCCGGTAAACCTTAACGACACGGAGGAAGATTTCATTTCTGACTCCGCTGGAAACATTCAGACAAAGTTGACTCAATTAACCACACAACCGCCCGCATCCGAGTCTGAAGAAATGCAACCCACGCCCGTCAAGTGGAACCCAAGGGAAGAGAGCTCGGCACCGGTAGCAGTAGAACCAGCAACAACGATTTTTGCTCAACCGGACAAAGTCACGGTTACTCCCGTAAGCATTGCTCCAAAGGCAACCGTTGCGCCACTAAAAAAAATCACGCCACCCGCATTGCCCCAGTACACGATACAGGTAGGAGCCTACAAGACCCAAAACAATGCCAGCAAAATAGCCAACCAATTGTCCGACAAAGGGTATGATGTCTTCGTCACGCAATTCTCAAAAGACGGCGCGACCCTGTTCAAAGTCCACGTCGAAAAGTTCAGCGACAAAGAAAAAGCCTACCAACTCGCCAACACACTCAGCAACAAAGAAAAGCTCCCCAACTTCGTCACCACCATCAACCCGGGTTAAGAAGACCTAGGCAAACTCACCATTGACATTTTTGGCCTTCGACACCCCATGACAGGGGTCTTAGACGAAGCTCAGGCCGACAAATTTAAAAATTGTATTTAATTCCCAAGAAGTGTCGCTCTAAGCCCGTGGTATTTGGCCACTGTATTCGCGCCCCGAAAGGGTATGTTGAAGAACAAAGTCGAAAGTTTTCTCAAGACAACAAGCTCAGAGTGACATAGCCAAAACTGTCTCGTCTGTCACACAACATACTTTGGCACCTCAAATTCCCGCAGACACCAAGTTAACGTGTCGTCATTTCTTCCGGGCGTTGCCCGGTTTTAAAACTGTCGAGCAGGTCAAAAAAGCGGTCTGCTTCGTCCTGACTGTTGTAGAAGTGGGGTGAGAGGCGTGCCATTCCATCGCGGACAGTTAGCGATACGTTGTTTTCTGCCATGGTTGTGGAAAGTTGCGGCAGGTCGCCTGTGAACGCAAAAGTAATGATGCCCGACCGCTCCCCGGGAATCATCGAGTTTAATATTTTCATGTCCCGCTGTCGCAGTCCTTCCACGAGATAATCGCCTTGTGCCAAAACGTTTGACTTAATCTGCTCTATCCCTGCTTCCAGCAAAAGGTCCAACGCCGCACCCAAAGCGTAAATGCTCATCGTGTTAAAACTACCCTCCTCAAAACGCTTGGCTCCCGAACGAAAGGTGAAATCGTAATTCATGAAATCCCACGCGTTCACCACGCTATCCCACCCGACTGTGACCGGATAAATTTTTTCCAGCACGTCTTTTGAAATGTAAAATCCACCCAGGCCTTCGACACTCAACATCCACTTATGTCCGTCAGCCGCGAGAAAATCGATGTTGTCGCGCTTCACATCCATCGGCAGAACACCCAGACTCTGGATCGCATCAACACAAAATAGAATATTTCGCTCTTTACAAAACGCGCCGATGCGATGGAGATCGTTTCTGAATCCGCTATTGCATTCCACGGAACTGACCGACACGATGCGTGTTCGCTCGTCAGTTTGCGCCACGAGGTCATCAAAAAGGACGCGTCCGTCTTTCGCCTTTACCATGCGCGTTTCTACTCCATGACGCTTTAAGTTCCACCATGGATAAACGTTGGCAGGAAACTCAATGTCTGGAATCACCACATTGTCGCCCGCCTTCCAGTCGAGACCGTTAGCAACAATAGAAATTCCCTCGGATGTGTTTTTAACAAACGCTACTTCCTCGACATCCGCGTTGACCAACCGGGCAAACTGTCCACGCGCCCGTTCCACCTCTATCATCCAGTCCTTGTAATTTTTCGTCCCATGCTCCGAAGCATCTTCAGTGAACGCGCTCACTGCGTCGCGAACGCGCCGGGGCAATGGAGACACTTTGGCATGATCAAAAAATATCCGGTTCGCCTTGACCGGAAACTCCTGCCGCAAATACATTTCATTGAGATTCATTTAAGTAGATCACCTATTTCAAAAATTATTTATCATCTTCGTTGAAAATACTCCCTGCTTTGAGAATGGAATGGAATCCGTATTTACCGCGAATGCGGTCTATGCCCCGAAACAAACGGTCGCGCCGTTCGGGCTCTGCCGGCGCGAACAGGTCCGACTGCTGAAATCTGCTGCGACTCAGCGACGACAGGGAAACGCCGATCAAACGCACACGAGTCCGGCGGGTGAACAGTTTTCTGAACAAACTGCTTACCGCATGAAAAACAATTCCATCATCGTCTGTGGACTCGCGCAGTGTATGACACCGTGTCACAGTTTTAAAGTCTGAATACCGCAACTTGAGAGTCACTGAGCGTGTATAAAGATTTTCCCCGCGCAACTGGCCCGCCGATTTCTCAACGAGGTAACTGAGGATAGATTCAAGAAACTGCGGATCAAAAGAGTCTTCTTCCAGAGTAGTTTCCCGGCTGATGGATCGACTGTCCTCTTCCTCCGCGACAACCAGACGTTCGCAAACGCCACGCGCCTTGAAGTACAACGCAGTCCCCCACTTGCCATAAGCCTGCTCTAGCCATTCCAAAGGAAGGTCTGCCAATTGCGCGACAGTGCGAACACCCATGCGCTTCAGTTCCGCCGCACTTTTGGGCCCGATCCCAGGAATACGTTCCACCCCCAGCGGCGCGAGAAACCTGCGCTCCATTCCCGGGACGATCCACAACATGCCGTTCGGCTTAACTCCTGCGGAAGCCACCTTGGCCACCAGCTTGTTGGATGCGATTCCAATCGAAGCGTTGATCCCCACCTGTTCGCGAATGCTGTCACGAATCTGCTGAGCCGTGTCCTGCAAAGGCCCGTGCAGTCGCAGGCATCCGCTCAGGTCAACGAACGCTTCGTCGAGCGACATCGGCTCGACCAAGGGCGAGTAACTCCGCAACACATCGAAAATACGGCGCGAGAACTCCGCGTAACGCCTGTGTGATCCGCGCAGGAAAATGGCAGATGGATACAACCGTCGTGCCCGGCCCAGAGGCATCGCCGAATGGATGCCATACTTGCGCGCCGCGTAAGAAGCCGCTGCCACCACACCGCGTCCGTTTGGGTCACCACCCACAATCACCGGCTTGCCACGCAGTGACGGATCAAGCACCTCCTCCACCGACACGAAAAACGCGTCCATGTCTACATGTAAAATATTTCTCAATTCATTCACCCACAGAGAAAAGACTTTGACCACAAAGACGCAGAGTACGCAAAGAAAATCAAAACCCACAATAGCTACTTTTTCCACCGACCAGAGCAGTTTATTGGCCCCACGCCTAGTGGAATTTTCGCATGACGCCTATGACTACGCCCTGGATTTTAAAATCTCCCTGCTTCACAAAAATGGGATCCATCTCCGGATTGGCTGGTTGCAGGCGCACACCATCCGCTTCCTTGTAAAACCTTTTCAAAGTCGCCCGGTCATTGTCCAGCAACGCAACCACCGTTTCCCCGTTGTTTGCCGAATCCCTTTTCTCCACGATTACATAATCACCATCCTTGATATGATCCTCGATCATCGAGTTTCCCTTCACCCGAAGGACGAAAATATTTTTATCATCCGGGTCCGGCAAAAAAGACATCACCTCGCGATTTTCCATAGCCTCAATCGGTTTACCCGCGACGATGTGACCGAGCACTGCGTACTCTCGGGATGAAAAATCCGCTGGTTTCTCATCAACAATCTCAATCGCGCGGCTCAAGTTTTGATGTTTACGGATGAGTTTCTTGGCTTCCAGATGACTCAAATGCTTATGCACTGTCGCCGGCGAACTCAGTTTGAACCGCTTGCCAATTTCGGCGATGCTCGGCGCATAACCTTTGCTCTGAATATGTTCTTTCAAATACTGGTAAATCTCACGCTGGCGTTTGGTCAGAAACATGCCACAAATCCCCCCTATTCGGTCTTAAATATGCCACCCATCATAGGCGAATAAAAAACGAAAATCAACCACTAGGCGTGGAGCCAATAAACTGCTAGGCGCAGGTCTAGCCCCTGTTAGACATAGCATCTGTTGAGCCTCTGCGGTTAAACGGGTATAAACAATGATATGGAAGATAAACTGAAAATTCTTTTTCTGTGTACCGGTAACTCGTGTCGGAGCCAGATGGCTGAGGGTTGGGCGCGGCACCTCAAGGGCGATGTCATCGAACCTTACTCAGCGGGGATGATCGCGCACGGTCTCAACGCACGCGCGGTTGAGGTGATGAAAGAGGCGGGAGTGGATATCTCTGGTCACCTATCCAAGGAAGTCGGATCTTTGGTGGATGTTCCTTTCGATTACGTCATCACTGTATGCGGTCACGCCGACGAGCATTGCCCTGCTTTCCCAAGCAAAACTCAGGTCGTCCATGTCGGATTCGATGATCCGCCGAGTCTTGCCGCAGGTGCGCAGAACGAAGAAGAAGCCTTGTCGCATTTCCGTCGTGTGCGTGATGAGATAAGAGTGTTTATCGAAACGTTGCCGGATAAACTATCGGAGTGACCTTAAGAAAATCTCACAACAAACCTCCCCTAACCTCCCACGCTTCGCTCTGGACAGGCCTCTTAAAGAGGGGTTCATTTAATGTTCCCCTTTTAAAAAGGGGGAGTTTTATAATTGGCCCCCTCACGCAAGCCATCCACTGAATCGAAATAAGCGATAACGGAATAGTATTTGGCCCCACGCAAACTAAATCTAAAGTCCCCCAGCAACAACACTTTTTCTCCGGTTTGAGGTTTTTTCCGTGGCTCCCGCAGTGGACTCAGTTTCTCAAAGTCGTATACATCGGAATAAGAGTTCATGACACACCTCACTGTTGAATATTTTTTCCATCTATTGTCAGTTCATGTATCCGCATTCAACATGCCAAATAAAGCCCGCAAAATATTTTTCAACATAAGTCGCGATTTCACAGAAACATTTTTCAAACTTAATAACAGACCCTAAGAATATTTTCAGAGTCGCATGTTATGATTTTTTAAACATATTGCAAAATTTCATCCTAATCCATGAGAAGCTTGCAATCTCCACCCACGGGTATTAGTCTTGGGAATAGAATTTTTATAGAAAATTTCAACTGGCCGAACCCATGAAAAATTTTCTCGCAGGGAATCCTTCCTTTAGCAAGCTGGCTCTGTTTATATGCGTGATTTTATTGTCCATCACGGAGTGTATCGCGGCGGAACCCTCTGCCAAAACTTATGATGAGACCTTGCGTGTAGGCGTGGTGGGCGATACCGGAGTCGGCGAGCGGGCATATCATCCGGGTTTCCTGGCCGTCGCCGAGGCATTGAAGAGTCAGCGTCCCGATCTGCTGTTGCATCTTGGAGATTTTGTTTATCAGCCGAAAATGTTTCCGCAAATCTGCCCGGAACGATATGTACGTGAAATCCGCGAAACTCTGGCAGATCCGTTCGAGTTCAAACTGTTCGTTCCCGGAGATAACGACCTGCCCCCGCAGGCAAAAAAGCCAAAGGGGTCTGGGTGCTGGGAAAAGGTCGACCAGATGGACAACGAATTCGATTCGTTCCCGGCATCTGCTAACGGACCCGGTCCCTACGAAGGAACAATGGCTCTCGGCAATACACTTTTTGCGGTGCTCAACACCTATCCGTGGCAGGACCCAACACCTTGGCTCGCGCCCCGCATTGCAAAAGCTAAAGGCAACGGACTATGGGTCATCATCGCTCTGCACGAACCTGCCATCACCACCGCGTGGTACTTGGAAAAACGGGATACTGTGCTGAAACAAATCAACACACTCAAACCCGACCTGGTGTTTGCTGGCAACCAGCATTCCTATGAACGGTTTCATCCGATGGGAATTCCTGAGCAAGACGGAACACTCCCCTTTGTTGCATCCGCATCCGGGAACTATTCTAAAGGAGACGGGTCGATTCACGTGATTTCAGGCGGCGGCGGCGCTACCTTCAAACCGTTTGCCGATCTACAAGGATACCAAAAACGGACCGCACCGAAAGAAGTGTTCGATGCATTGGCCACCCGCGCGCTCATGAACCATTTCATAATTTTGGAAATCGAACCGGATATTTTGAGAGCTACCACCTACAAAGTATGTCCTCAAGCAAATTCAGAAAATCCCAGATGGAAAGCGGACAAACCAATGTGGAACAAAATCACACTGGAGTGCGAAGGCCAGTCAGCCGGTGTCACTGTCTTTGACCGATTTCAAATCCACCGCCCACCAATACAGGTTGAGTAAAAACCTCATCACAAGCAAAACGATCCCATAAATCTCACTACTCTTCTTTCGTAATTTTTCTCCAGAGATTAATGCTAATATGAAATATTAGTTAGTCGTGCATTTTCCCGGGGGATGATTGAAAATGGGTCGGGATATTTCTAGGGAAGAATTTTCGCCAGAAGATTTTCAAGAGTTCCATCTGCGTCTTCGAGAAGAAAGCCTGCTGTTGATGGAATGGTTTAAGAACGGCGTATTTGAACCTTGTGTCGAGATGTGCGGATTCGAATTGGAAATGTGGCTGATCGACAAGAACTACCTGCCGTTGCCAAACAATGAGGAGTTCTTGGCGCGGGTAGACAACCACCTGGTCGTGCCGGAGCTATCCAAGTTTAATTTCGAGATCAACAGCACTCCGCATCCGTTAAAAGGTACGTTACTGGGCAATCTCGAAACAGAATTAACATATCTTATAGATCGTTGCGCACGTCACGCAGAGGAGATGGACGCAAATATACTTTCGGTGGGAATCCCGCCCACATTGAGAGACGATATGCTGACGCTTGATCGGATGTCTTCAAACAAACGTTATTCGGCCCTCAACCGGCAGGTTCTGCGGCTACGAGGAGGGAAACCGATCAAAATTGATATCACGGGAAACGATACGCTCAATGTGGAACATGAAGATGTGATGGTCGAAGCGGCGGCAACATCGTTGCAAGTTCATATTCAAGTCGATCCGTCTACATCTGTTCGTTATTATAATGTATCGCAAATATTATCGGCTCCTGTGGTTGCGGTTGCAGCAAACTCGCCTTATTTGTTTGGCAAGGATTTATGGGATGAAACGCGTATCCCGACTTTTGAGCAGTCGGTCGCTGTGAATAGTTTTCGTAATTCTCATGGGCAGGGAGTCCAGCGGGTTACTTTCGGCACAGGATACGCTCGCAACTCAATGATGGAACCGTTTCTGGAAAACCTAGACGGGTTTCCAACTCTTTTACCGTTGGTTTTCGATGAGGACCCATCATGGTTGAGTCACCTGCGTTTGCATAATGGAACGATATGGCGATGGAATAGACCGCTCATTGGTTTAGACTCTGACGCGAAACCGCACCTCCGGATAGAGCACCGGGTTGCCGCGGCAGGACCGAGTAGCGTGGATACGGTCGCAAATACCGCTTTCTTTCTTGGCCTCGCGGCATATTTTGTCCGCCAGGAAATTCCGCTTGAAGATAAGATTCCATTTGATGACTCGAAAGATAATTTTTATAACGCGGCAAAGTTTGGGATGGACGCACAAATGAAGTGGACCGATGGAAATACTCATAATCTGCGTAACCTGATATTGGACGTATTTTTACCAGCGGCGAGGAGCGGGCTGTTGGATGCAGGAGTTGATGAGGAGCAGGTGACGCATTACATTGATAAGGTAATTGCACGGCGGGTGCAGACTGGAAAGACAGGAGCCGCCTGGCAACGTGCGTTTATTGGTAAGTACGGTCCGCAGTTTCAGGAAATGACCCGCGTGTACCATGCACACCAGATGGATAATACTCCCATTCATGAGTGGACGGTTTAAAATGATTTTACATATCATGGATCAGCTTCCTAAAGCCTTCTTTAATGTTGAGGTGCATGAATTGAATGAAGTGTTTTCCGGTCCCTCACTCGTTCGCCTCAAAGGCAGGGTCAATCCGCCTTTGTTTGTAGCTACCTTGTTACACGGTAGTGAAACAACCGGCATCCTTGCACTGCAAAAATTACTGAAACAATATGCGGATAAAGAGTTGCCCCGGAGTCTTACGCTCTTCATCGGCAATGTAGAAGCGGCTAAATTCAACCAGAGAAATATGCCGGACCAGCCAGACTACAATCGTATCTGGAGTGGTCCAAATTTATCGGATGAAACTTTACCAGAACATGACTTGGTAAAGAAGGTGATGGCCACTGTTTCCAGTAAGGGAGTATTTGCTACGGTAGACATCCATAACACTTCAGGATGGAATCCGCATCATGCCTGCGTGAACGTTATAAATAAAGAGAACATAAACTTAGGAGGATTGTTTTCCCAGAACCTGATTTACTTCACTCGTCCACATGGGGTTTTGGCTAGAGCATTTTCAGAAATTGGCCCGGCGATAACTATCGAAGCTGGACAGCCAGGGGACTTATTCGGTGTCGAGCATGTGGTAAATTTTCTTTCTCGTTGTCTTGATTTGCCATCTATTCCAGAATCAGTCGAAGATAACAGCCAACTTAATTTGTATCACCTCGTTGCCCAGTTGAAAGTCCCAGAGAACTGCCGGGTCGGGTTTGATCGTGAGTGTAATTCCACCGATTTTTGTTTTTTGTCCGACATCGACTCTTTGAATTTTTCTGAATTGACAGAGAACGCTGTGATCGGCTGGAGGAACAATCCAAACTTGGAAATTTCGGTGTACGACGAATCGGGCAGTGAAGTCGGCGAAAGTTTTATTTATTACGAGAAAGAAGAGATCCGGTTGAAACGCCCTGTGATTCCCTCTATGTTTACCACCGATGCCCAAATAGTACATCAGGACTGCCTGGGCTATTTCATGAAGCGTTACGCGTTGACGGAAAACTGAAAGGATGATGATGAAATATTTTTTATGGCTACTCACAACTCTGATTGTTGTGACCATGCCGTCGCTGGCTTTTGGGGACTATGAGAGTGGAACTGCCGCTTTTGACCGGAGTGACTACGATACAGCTTTAAAAGAATTTAATGTTCTGGCGGAGCAAAATGACCCGCGAGGTCAGTATGCCATGGGCTTGATGTATGATCTGGGAACAGGCGTTCCATTGGACTTTAAGGAAGCCGTCAAATGGTACAAACTTGCGGCGGAACAAGGGCATCCCGATGCGCAAAATAATCTTGCCACGCTGTACGAAGAAGGTGAGGGAGTAGAGAGAGATTCCAAAGAGGCCGCAAAATTATACATGCTTGCGGCGCAACAGGGAAACTTTGATGCTCCCAACAACCTTGGCACTATGTATTTAAATGGGGTGGGTGTCATCCGCAATTATGTGACGGCCTACATGTGGTTCCACCTGGGGGAAATGAAAGGGGACAAAGCGGCGAAAAGGAACAGGACTTTTGTGGAAACAAGAATGAATCCGGAAGAAATCACCGAAGCCAATAAACAGGTGGGCGAGTGGATGCAGAAGTATGTAAAGTAAATAAGTATGAGTTGGATATCTGGAGAACGGTTATGGCCAAGACTTGCCTCAAGTGCAATTACGAAAGAAAACCGAATGAACTGGCGCCGGAAATCGAGTGCCCCCAATGCGGAGCCATCTACTGAGGTAAAGCCAGGGCAATACCGTTTCCACGCTCTTTGTACGTTTGATATACGGGGTAACAACTCTGACCTAAAATGAATCCCTTGTCCGCCTCGATCTCGAGTCTTAGGAACCTTGATATCTACAGGACCCATATGCCAGTCATGAGCTCTCTTTGAGGCAGGTAACCGTTGCGAACCACCAGTGGCCCCCCCTCCAGCGTCTGTCATATCCTGATACTGAGAGAGAAGCTCTGCTAGTTCAGTCTGAACGACTTTGCTAATCAACTCTCTCGCTCCTGATCTCAGCAAACTCGTCAATACATCTGCAT
>Ga0163108_10001260_pt1 | contig 18638 bp, 18 predicted proteins | sample Fk1155metaG_FD_109644 | JGI IMG/M metagenome (GOLD analysis project Ga0163108, IMG submission 109644) | Marine microbial communities from the Central Pacific Ocean - Fk160115 155m metaG | ecosystem: Environmental > Aquatic > Marine > Oceanic > Photic zone | place: The Central Pacific Ocean...
CCGTTCTAAAACCATTCATTACCGACATAACAATGATTAAAGTTGCAACACCAAGCATTATTCCTAAAAAAGAAAAAATTGAAATAACTTTTAAAAAACCCTCCTTTTTTTTAGGTCTAAGGTTTCTTGCTGTTATTAATTTTTCTACAGTGGTAAACAATTTAATTTTTCAAAATTTTAATAATTTTATTTAGATCCAGCATTTGAGAATCTTTGTCTATCTCTTTAAATTCAAACCGATCTTTTGTTGCTTTTGAGCCTATAATAATTTGGAAAGGAATTCCCAAAAGGTCGTGTTTTTTAAACTTATTTGAAATATTTTCCTCAACATCATCCAGCAATACATCAATTCCTTTGTTTTTTAATTCTTCATAAACTTTCTTGGCCTTATCAAGGCTTGAGTTGTCGTTTTTATTAATCGCAGGAATAATTACAACATCAAAAGGTGATACTGATTTTGGCCATTTCATTTTTTCATTTAAGTATTTTGCCTCGATTATAGCTCCTACTAACCTAGAAACCCCAATTCCATATGAGCCCATTTTTACAAAAGTTTTTTTTCCATCCTTAGAGTCAACAGAACATTTCATTGGTTTGGAATATTTGTCACCAAAATAAAATATGTGTCCAACTTCAATTCCTTTTGTTTGTAATTGGTCTCCTTTTTTTACATTTTTATCAAAATCTTCTGATTTAAATTTATCATCTGTCACAGCATAAAATTTTGAAAAGTCATTTCTCATTTTTTTTAAAGATGGTTCGTTATTTTTGTACTCATCCACCGGAAGATCAAATATTCTTTTGTCTGCAAAAATTTTACTTTCTCCAGTATCTGCTAAAATTACAAACTCATGAGAAAGATCGCCTCCTATAGGGCCGGTATCTGCTTTCATAGGTATAGATTTTAAACCTAAACGTTGGAAAGTTTTCAAATATGCATAAAACATTTTATTGTATGACAAAACAGCATCATTTTCATTTAAATCAAATGAGTAAGCATCTTTCATATAAAACTCTCTACATCTCATTACGCCAAATCTAGGTCTTAACTCGTCTCTAAATTTCCACTGTATGTGATAAAAAATTTGCGGCAATAATTTGTATGATTTTACACTAGACCTAAATATTTCTGTAATTTGTTCCTCATTTGTTGGCCCATACAGCATTTCTCTTTTCTGTCTATCTAATATTCGAAGCATTTCTTCACCATAATCATCGTATCGACCGCTTTCTTTCCATATATCTGCGGATTGTATGGTTGGCATCAACATTTCTTGAGCCCCAATATTATTTTGCTCTTCCCTAACAATTCTTTCTATCTTCTTCATAATCTTAAATCCTAGAGGCAACCATGAATAAATTCCAGTTGACGATTGCCTTATCATTCCTGTCCTCAACATAAGTTGATGTGATTTTATTTTTGCTTCTGCCGGCAAATCTTTTGTAATAGGAATAAATAATTTTGATAATAACATTATAATCTTGCAATATTTATGTTGGTAAAAGGTTTTTTGCCAGTTTTATCTTTAATGATTTTTCTACAGTTTTGTTTTACTGACTCAATCAAATTTTTTTCTTGATTTTTATTTTTCATTGAAAATGTTCTACAAGTGTTAAAAATTTCATCTTCCATTGCAAAAATAATTTTTTCATCAAAATTGTGTTCTGGAATACCTCTGTACGATATTATCGGTTTATTTAACTTTCCGCTATTGCTTAATATAAGCGTAATTTCTAAATATCCATTTTGAGATAGATTTCTTCTTTCTTTAATTGATGGAGAATTTTCTCCAACACCAATATTTCCATCTAAATACATTCTTCCAGATGGTGCTTTGTCAAATATTTCAGGATTCTTGCCGGGAAAAATTCTTATGATATCTCCGTTTTCAACTCTTAAAGCATGAGGAATTTGCATTTCTTTTGCAAATCTTATGTGTTCGTTCATGTGCCTGTGTTCACCGTGTACAGGAATTATCGAGTGAGGCTTTACCCAATTATACATGTCCTTTAAGTCTTCTCTATTAGGATGGCCAGAGACATGAACAAAATCTGTTTCCTCGGTTACAAGCTCAATATCCTGTTTTACTATATCATTGTGCAGTGAATATAATTTTTTTTCATTACCAGGAATTATTTTTGAGGAAAATATTATAGTATCGCTTTCTTCTAAAAAAACATCTGGATGAATACCTTTTACAATTCTTTTTAAAGCACCCATAGGTTCGCCTTGACTACCGGTGCATAAATATACAATTTTTTCTCTTGGAAATTTTTTGGCATCTCTAGGGTCTATTGGGTTTTTTATATTTTGTAAGTAACCACATTGTTTTGCTGCTTTAAAAATTCTATTCATTGATCTACCAACTAAGGAAATTTCTCTATTAATTTTTTCCGCACAATAGAAAACACTCTCCATTCTTGCAACATTTGAGGCAAAAGATGTAACGACGATACGCTTAGATTTGAGTGACATTATTTTCAAAAGACTGTCTCTGACATCTGATTCCGATCCTGCTCTCCCTGGGCTAAAAATATTTGTTGAATCACAAATCATTGCAAGAACTTTGTTATCACCAATTTCCTTAAGTTTCTTTTCATTTATTTTGTCTCCGATTAAAGGATTTGGATCCACTTTCCAATCTCCTGTATGCAGTATTGTTCCGGCTGGAGTCTTTATACTCAAACCATTCGGTTCTAAAATGGAGTGAGTCAAAGTAACAAATTCTATATCAAATGGACCGAGTTTGATATTACCGTTTAATTTTACAATTTTTAAACTTGAAGCTATATCAATCTTTTTTTCTTTAAACTTTTCTTTTATCAAAACAGCTGTGAAGGGTGTCGCATAGATATTGCATTTTAAATCTGGCCAAATATGTGAGATGGCACCAATATGATCTTCATGCGCATGTGTCAACACGATTCCCAGTAAATCATCTTTTTTATCAATTATAAATCCTGGATCAGGATAAATTAAATCAATACCAGGAATAGAATCATCTGCAAAAGTTATTCCTGTATCAACGATAATCCATTTTTGATTAGTTTCGTTTCCATAAGCAAACAGGTTCATGTTCATACCTATTTCTCCTGAACCACCAAGTGGACAAAAAATCAATTCTTCTTTTTTCATGTGAGAAAATCTTTATAAATCTTTATAATACCCTGCATGGTTATGTTATTTTCGATTTTTACTTTTTTAATTAATTTATTTTTAAAAAAATAAGAATAACCACCAGTTAATACTATTTTAAAATTTATGCCATTTTTTTTAACTATTTTTTTAATGATATTATTTATTAATCCTTCATAACCCCAAAAAAAACCAGAAGCCAAAGCTTCCTTTGTGTTTTTTCCATAGTTTTTTGGATATTTTTTTAATTGGAACATTGGCAAAAGAGCTGTGGATGAAAATAAATTTTCAATAGAAAGTTTGATGCCTGGGGCTATAACCCCTCCATCATAACCACCTTTTTTCTTAATAACATCAAAGGTAGTTGCAGTTCCAAAATCTATCACAATACAATTTGTTTTAAACTGATAGTACGCTCCAATCGCATTGGCTATCCTGTCCGATCCTAATTGTGAGTATTTTTTTACTTTAAATTTCATAATTTTTTTTAAATTAAATTTTTTTATCTCAAAAACTTTTAATTTTTCTCTTTTAAAAATTTTTATAACTTTTTTATAAATTTTTGGAACAACACTAGAAAAAAGAACTTTTTTATTTGTATCTTTTTTTACTAATTGTTTTAATTTTCTTTTTAAATCTTTTTCCAAATTAGAACTTTTTGTTTGAAATAAATAAGTATTTATTACTTTAAAATTCTTGTTTATTTTACAAACTTTTATATTTGTGTTTCCTATATCACCAATTAAATAATTCATTTTTTTAGCAACTTCTTATTAAATTTATAATTATAAAAAATAGTTTCATAATTTTTTTTTAAACTTTTTAAAATCTTAGAATTGTCTACTAATTTACCGGAAGACTCTAGTAGCGATGTCCCTTTAAACAATTTAGTCTTAGGTGAAGAAATTGTGTTTATACCAATTCCAATAATTAAAAATAATTTTTTTTCAAAATGAATTAATTCTTGCAAAATACCACAAACTTTCCTGTTTCTTATTAATAAATCATTTGGCCACTTAATTTTAACTTGCTGAGAAGAACATTCGTTCAATATTTTTTTTACAATCATGGGATTAATTAAAGAAAATTCCTTAAAATCAGGCATAGATTTTTTAAGTTCAAAAAATATACTTACAAAAAAATTTCCTTTATAAGAAATCCATTTTTTTCCCATTGTTCCCCTGCCTTTTGTTTGAAAATTAGAAACAATAATTCCTTTTGAATTTTTTTTAGATCTAATTATTTTGATTGCCTCATCATTTGTGCTTTTTACACAATTAAATTTAATTAGTTTTAATATCATTAAAAAATACTAATATTTGAAACAATTTCATTTAAAATAGACGGATATAGAAAAAATGAAACCAATAAAATGCAGCTTAAAAATATTGGCCCATGGATTCTATAGTCAACAAATCTTTCAAAAGGTTTTTTGGGCTCATCAAAATACATAATTTTTATAATTCTTATATAGTAAAAAGCAGATAAAACTGTTGTCACCAAACCAACTATTGCTAAAGTATACATTTCGCTCTCAATAACGGCCATAAAAATATAAAATTTTGCAAAAAAACCTGCCAAAGGTGGAATCCCGGCTAAAGAAAATAATATAATTAATAGTCCAAGAGACATTAGAGGATGATTTTTTGAAACTCCGGATAGTTCTTCTATTTCTTCTATGTACCTTCCTTCCCTCTTCATCAAAAGTATGCAGGCAAAAGCACCTATATTCATAACTACATAAATTGAAATGTAGACCAATGTACTTTTAAATCCATTTTCTGTTCCTGCCGCCATTCCGGCAATAGCATAACCTATATGTCCTATAGAACTATAAGCCATAAGCCTTTTAATATTTGTTTGCCCTATTGCAGCAACCGCACCCAAAATCATTGAGGCGATAGACATAAAAACCAAAATATACTGCCATTGATTTAAAACTCCCTGGAATGGCAAATACATAAATTTTATAAATATAGCGATACCTGCTACCTTTGGAGCCACAGAAAAAAAACTCGTTACAGAAGTTGGGGAACCCTGGTACACATCTGGAGTCCACATATGGAAAGGTACTGCTGAAACTTTAAAAGCAAGACCAACAAGTATGAAAACCATTCCAAAGATTGTGCCAACATTAAAATCTCCACTATTACTTGCTATTTCTTCGAAATTAGTTGATCCAGTAAAACCGTATACCAAAGAACAGCCGTATAAAAGAAGACCAGAAGAAAGTGCGCTTAGAACGAAATACTTAACTCCTGCTTCTGAGGATTTTATATTATCTCTATCTATAGAGGCTAAAATGTACAGCGCCAACGACTGCAATTCTAATCCTAAATAAAACAAAATCAGGTCATTAGAACTAACCATAATAAACATGCCTAAAATCGATAAAAGAATAATAATTGGATATTCAAATTTATTGTTCTTTATATCTACGATATATTTTTTTGACATTAGGAGAACAAAAAAAGTAGATATCAAGATTAAAATCTTTGAGTATAAAGAAAATTTATCAATAGTAAAACTTTCGTTAAAAATTTTTGCAGGCTCATTGTCTCCACTTAAAATTATCAAAGTGATTAAAAAAATCACAAAAAGCGAAAGTCTGTAAACGATCTCAAAACTATTTTTTATAAATACACCAATCATTAATAAAGAAAATATAGAGATTGATAAAAAAATTTCAGGAATTAAAAATTTTATGGCTAACATATGTTTATTTTAAAGTAATCCTCCTGGTAATTTCTAAGTTGTAATTATTGATTAAGTTGTCAACAGACACTTTCATTGTTTCCAAAAGCGGGTCAGGATAAAATCCAAAAAATAATACTGCGATACATAAAACAACAAGTATGGAACCCTCTGACAAGTTAACATCTTGAATCTTTTTTAGTTGAATATTTTCTAATTTGCCAAATATTACTCTCTTATAAAGCCAGAGCATATATGCTGCCGCAAGTATAACTCCAACGCTTGCTAAAATTGCTACTAAAAAGTTTACTTTAAATGTCCCTACTAAAACTAAAAATTCTCCAACAAAACCGCTGGTACCGGGTAATCCTAATGTTGCCAAAGCAAAAACCATAAAAAGAAAAGAATATTTTGGTAATATATGGACAACACCTCCATATGATTTGATCAATCTGGAATGTGTTCTGTCATAAAGAACCCCTACACATAAAAAAAGTGCTGCAGAAATTAATCCATGACTAAACATTTGAATTATACTTCCTTCAACACCTTGTTTGTTAAAAGTAAAAATTCCCATTGTAACAAATCCCATATGAGCAACCGATGAATATGCAATTAATTTTTTCATATCATCTTGCATTAGGGCTACTAACGAAGTGTAAATTACTGCTATAACACTTAAAGCAAAAATTAATGGAGTAAAATATTCTGAAGCAAATGGAAACATTCCAATCGAAAATCTTAGAAAACCGTAACCGCCCATTTTTAATAAAATTGCCGCCAGTATAACTGAGCCTGGTGTGGGTGCTTCAACATGAGCATCTGGCAACCATGTATGTACAGGCCACATCGGCAACTTAACGGCAAAAGAACTAAAGAAAGCCAACCATAATAAGTATTGGAACTTTGGCGGAATTTTAATTTCATAAATCTGAGTTACATCTGTTGTTCCAGTAATCCAGTAAATTGCAATGATTGCAACAAGCATCAAAACAGATCCTAAAAGAGTAAATAAGAAAAATTTAAAAGCCGAATAAACTTTTCTAGAACCTCCCCAGATACCAATAATTAAAAACATTGGTATTAAGCCGGCTTCAAAGAAAAGGTAAAAAACTACTAGATCTAGAGAACAAAAAACTCCTATCATAAAAGTTTCTAAAACTAGAAGTGCAATAAGAAATTCTTTTAATCTAGTTTTTACACTGTTAATACAAGAGATAATGCAAATTGGAGTAATAAAAGTGGTTAAAAGAATAAATAAAATGGAAATACCATCTATTCCAAATTTAAACTTTATAAAACCACTTATCCAACTAATTTCTTCAACAAATTGAAAATTAGAAGTTTCATTATCAAACGAATACCACAAAAATAAAGTGATGAAAAAATTTACAAAACTTGTAAAAATAGATATGTAAACTGCCCCGCTATTGCTTTCACCTTTTTCATTTCGTGTTAAAAATATAAAAAAGGCACCTATCAAAGGTAAAAAAGTAATTGAGGATAATATTGGAAAATTCATTTGTAAAAAATAAAAATAGTTAACAATAAAGATAATCCTATTAGCATAACAAATGCATAATCGTAGATATATCCGCTTTGAAATTTAGTAGATTTTTTTGAAATAATTTTTACGATTTTTGAAATACCATCTGGCCCAAATCGATCTATAGTTTTTATATCACCTGATTTCCACAAAAATGATCCTATCGCTTTGACGGGCTTTACAAATATTGAATCATATAGTTCATCAAAATACCATTTGTTTAATAAAAACTTATAAAGCAATTCATTTTTAGTTTTAATTCTTTCTAAAAGTCTATCGTTTTTAATATACAAAAAGTAAGACAAAGGAATCGCTAAAGTAACTAAAAGTGGTGTGATATATAGCAACCATATAGGTATATGTGAATGATTAAATGTTTGAAGTATTAATATTGAATCTTTCCAAAAATCAACATAGTGATGCCCAATTAAAAAATCTTTAAATAGATAGCCTGCAAAAATAGAACCTAATATCAAAATGACCAATGGAAAAATTATAATTATTCCTGATTCATGTATCTTTGATTTTGATAAACTCTCATTATTAAACTTACCGTGAAAAGTTTTTAGAATTAATCTCCAAGAGTAAATTGCTGTTAGAAGGGCTGTCATTATTCCCACCAAAGTAGCAAAGTAACCAATATTTGTCCCTTTTAAGTAAGCAAATTCTATTATTGCATCTTTTGAGTAGTAACCTGATAAAAAAGGAAAACCAGTAAGAGCTAATGTTCCTACAATCATCGCAATCCATGTGAAAGGCATTTGTTTCCATATCCCTCCCATATTCCTTATGTCTTGTTCATTATTTAAAGAATGAATTACGGATCCAGATCCTAAAAATAATAAAGCTTTAAAAAAAGCATGTGTAAATAAATGGAATATTGCTACATGATAAGCTCCTACACCAGCTGCAAAAAACATATAGCCTAGTTGACTACATGTTGAATATGCGATTATCCTTTTTATATCATTTTGAACTATAGCAACTGATGCTGCAAAAAATGCGGTTAACATACCAATTATTGCAACAAAATTTAAAGCAACCTGAGAATATTCAAAAATTGGGGAACATCTTACAACTAAAAATACTCCAGCAGTAACCATGGTTGCAGCATGAATTAAAGCTGATACCGGTGTTGGACCTTCCATGGCATCTGGTAACCAGGTATGTAAGAAAAATTGCGCTGATTTTCCCATTGCTCCTGCAAATAAAAATAAGCAAATAAGTGTAATTAAATTTAAATTAAATCCTAAAAAATTGATTTTCTCTTGGGAAAATTCAGGAACTAATTGAAAAACCTCATTGTAATTTAATGTTCCAAAAAACATAAATATGAGAAATATTCCTATAGCAAAACCAAAGTCTCCTACTCTATTTACTATAAAAGCTTTTATTGCTGCTTTGTTTGCTGATTCTTTTTTGTACCAAAATCCAATTAATAAATACGAAGATAAACCAACACCTTCCCATCCAAAAAATAATTGTAAAAAATTGTCTGATACAACTAACACCAACATGGCAAAAGTGAATAATGACAGGTATGACATAAACCTTGGTTTATTAGGATCGTCTTTCATGTATCCAATTGAATAAATATGAACCAAGGCTGAAACAACAGAGACTACAACCAACATAATTGAGCTTAGAGGGTCTATGTTTATTGACCAATTAACTACAAAATTTCCTGAAGCTATCCATTGATATATTAAATAGTTACCGTAAGTTCCGTGAAAGATTCCATTGTAAAATAATACGATTGATAAAATTGCAGATACACAAACAAAAAATGTTGTGAGTAATTGAGAGGTAAGATCACCAAAATATTTTGCTAAATATCCAAAAATTGCTCCTATCAAAGGCAAAAATAAAATTGAGTATTCCATCTAACCCTTCATTTCATCTATTTCTTCAACTCTTATTGAGCCCTTGTTTCTGTAGTAAGCGACAATAATAGCTAGACCTATAGCAGCTTCAGCTGCTGCAACAGTCAAAATTAACATTGTAAATATTTGGCCACTTATGTCTTGAAGATAAATTGAAAATGAAACAAGATTTATATTAACAGCCAAAAGTATCAGCTCTACTGACATCAAAATAACAATTACATTTTTTCTATTTAAAAAGATTCCTAACGTTCCCAAAGAAAAAATAATAGCTCCAAGAGTAAGATAATGACCTAAGCCAATTTCAATCATCAAGTTTTACTCCTTTATCAAATTCAACATCAATTAATTCTACTGAGTCATCACGTTCTCGTGAAACCTGTTTAAAATAGCTCTGTGTTTTAATCCCTTCTCTCTTCCTAAAAGTCAAAACTATTGCTCCAATCATCGCTAGTAATAATATTATTCCAGAAATCTGAAATAAATGTATGTACTCTGTATACATTACATTTCCAATTAAATGGGTGTTTGTAAAATCTTTATCAAATGATAAAAACTTTGTTTCGGAAAAGGTATCTCTATATTTCCAGCCCCCGACAACAATAATAAGCTCTAATAGAATGACCGATCCTACAATCAGTCCCGTTGGAATGTGATTAGATTTTTTAGAACCTCTAAACCAAGATAATTTTTGTTCTGTTACATTCATTAACATTACAACAAACAAAAACAGAACAGCTACCGCTCCCACATAAACAATTAACATCATCATGCCTAAAAACTCTGCGCCAATCATTATGAATAGACAGGCAATCGAAATAAAATCCAGTATCAAAAAAAATACAGCATGAACGGTATTTCTTGAAGCTATAACAAAAATTGCTGATACAATTGCAATTATAGAAAAAAAATAAAAAAATAATGCATGTGCTATCATTTTTGTCTACCTATATGGTTTATCCAATTTAATATTTTCTGCTAAAACAGATTCCCATCTATCTCCGTTTTCTAATAATTTTTCTTTGTTGTAATAAAGTTCTTCTCTTGTCTCGGTTGAAAATTCAAAGTTTGGTCCTTGAACAATTGCATCAACTGGGCATGATTCTTCACAAAGACCACAATAGATGCACTTGATCATATCAATATCATATTTTGTCGTTTTTCTGCTGCCATCGGCTCTCTCTTCTGATTCAATTGTTATTGCTTGAGCGGGACAAACAGCTTCACACAATTTACAAGCAATACATCTTTCTTCTCCATTTGGATATCTACGCAAAGCGTGTTCACCTCTAAATCTTGGGCTTATTTTTCCCTTTTCAAAAGGATAATTTATCGTCTTTTTCTTTTTGAAAATTTCTTTGATAGCAATAATTATCGCTTTAACAAACTCAGATAAAAATATTATTTTAAAAAATCTATTTAATTTCATTTAAAAATCATCATTTTGGTAATAAATCAAAGTAAACTAAAAAACTTGCAGTAAGAACGACATAAAGTAAAGAAAATGGTAAAAATATCTTCCAACCTAATCTCATTAGTTGGTCATACCTGTATCTGGGTACTATTGCTTTAATAATTGAAAACATAAAAAATAATAATAAAATTTTAAATATCATCCAAAAAACTCCTGGGATAATATTAAATGGATAAATGTCTATTGGAGACAGCCATCCTCCAAGAAAAAGAATTGCACCAAGAGCGCATAATAATAAAATATTCGCATATTCCCCCAACCAAAACATTGCATACATCATTCCTGAATATTCGGTTTGGTAGCCAGCAACAAGCTCAGCTTCTGCCTCAGGCAAATCAAAAGGCGGACGATTTGTTTCTGCTAAAGCAGATATAAAAAAAATTACAAACATTGGAAATAAAGGAACCACAAACCATAGTTTTTCTTGGGCCAAAACAATATCTTTTAAATTTAGAGAACCAACGCATAGAAGTACGTTGATAATTATTATCCCAATTGAAACCTCGTAAGAAACCATTTGAGCCGCAGATCTAATAGATCCTAAGAAAGGATACTTTGAGTTTGATGCCCAACCACCCATAATAATTCCATAGACTCCCAAGGAAGATATGGCAAAAATATATAATATACCCACATTTATATCTGAAATAATCATCCTTTCGCTTAATGGAATAACTGCCCAAGCTGATAAAGCTAATGTCATTGTCACAATCGGGGCAAGAATAAATACAATCTTATTAGCGCTTGCGGGAATTATAATTTCCTTGAATATATATTTTAAGGCATCTGCTGCTGTTTGAAACAAACCAAAAGGTCCTACAACATTTGGGCCTTTTCTCTTTTGTACAAAACCCCAGACCCTCCTATCAAACCAAACAATTAGTGCTACTGACACAAGTATAGGTATCAGTAACAATAAAATTTTGTAAGTTTCGTTATAGATTGTGTAGATAAATTCCATAATTAAGTTCCTGTTTTATTTTTTAAATTTTTTGATCTTGCTGCTCTACAATCGCTCATAGTTTTTGAGGATCTTGCAATAGAATTGCTAAAATAATAATCAATTTCTTTGATCAATATAGATTCGTTAGTAAAGTTTCCTGTTTCAAAATTTGCTTGGCTTATCTTTGTTTTTGGCAGAATGTCAAAATCGGAATGATCTTTTATTTTTTCCAAAATATTAACGTTTAGTTCTTTAAAATTTTTAAATAAATCTTGATTTTTTAAATGTCTAGAAATTAAATTAAAGATTTTCCAGTCTTCTTTAGAAGCACCTAGAGGATAGGTAGATTTGATAGATTTTTGTAATCTACCTTCTAAATTTATAAATAATCCATTTTGCTCGGTAAATGCAGGGCTTGGTAAAATAATATCCGCAATTTGTGCTATACGATCGCCATGGCTACCTTGATAAATAATAAATTCATCCTTTTTTATAAAATCTAAATTATCTGACCCAACTAAATATAATAAACTAAATTCATGGTTATTTAATTTATTAAAAAATTCAAAATTATTTTTTTTAAAAAAACCTATATCTACAGCACCTACAGATGATGCGTTCTGTATAAGAATATTTAAAGCATTCCATTTGTCATTAATAAAATTGTTTTCTAGTAAAAATTTTTTAATACTTTCAAAAATAAACTGACCGGATTCTAATTCTAGAGCGGATTCTCCAATAATAATCATTGGTTTTTTGGATTTTAAAAATATCTCGCTGGTTTCATTTTGTTTGTTCACAAATTTCTTTATATCTTCGGTCATATTTCCGACTATTTTATAATCATAAGTTAAATCACCAGGGTTTCCAAAAGATAGTATTGGTGTCTTTTTGGTTACAAAATTTTTTCTAATTCTTGCATTAACCATTGTTGCTTCGTTTCGAGGATTTGAACCAATAAGGACTATACAATCTGATTCTTCTATACCTTTTATAGAAGTATTGAATATATAATTTATTTTGTTTTCAGAATTTATATAAAAAGGTTTTTCTCTAAAATCATAATTATTAACATTTGTTGTTTCTAACAATCTTTTGAAAGAATTTATGGTTTCCATGCTTTGCATGTCCCCTACATGACCGGCTATTAAATTTTTTTCTGTTTCTTTAATTTTAGAACAAACAATATTTATAACCTCATCCCAAGTGCTCTCTACTAATTTTCCGTTTTCTCTTTTGTAAGGTTTATCTAATCTTTGTTTTAATAAACCGTCACAAGCATATCTGGTTTTATCCGAAATCCACTCTTCATTGATATTATCATTTAGCCTTGGTAAAATTCTTTTTACTTCCCAGCCATAAGTATCGACTCTGATATTTGACCCAACCGCATCCATAACATCTATTGTTTCTGTTTTTTTTAATTCCCATGGTCTGGCTTCAAAAGCATAGGGCTTTGATGTTAAAGCTCCAACTGGACAAAGATCGATTACATTTGCTGATAATTCTGATTCCATTGATTTTTCTAAATACGTAGTAATTTCCATATTTTCACCTCTTCCAATTGCGCCTAGTTCAGTAACTCCACCAACTTCTGTTGCGAATCTCACGCATCTAGTACAATGAATACATCTTGTCATCTGAGTCTTGATCAATGGTCCCATGTATTTGTCTCTTACCTCTCTTTTGTTTTCTTTAAATCTTGATTTATCAAAACCGTAATAAAGAGATTGATCTTGCAAATCACATTCTCCACCTTGATCACAAACTGGACAGTCTAATGGATGGTTCGCTAACAAAAATTCCATTACACCTTTTCTTGCTTTTTCAACCATGTTTGTATTTGTCTTTATATTCATTCCATCGGCGGCTGGCATGGCACATGAGGCTATAGGTTTTGGAGATTTCTCCATCTCAACCAGGCACATTCTACAATTTCCCGCTATTGACAAACGCTCGTGATAACAAAATCTTGGAATTTCGACTCCAGCTAACTCGCATGCCTGCAAAACGGTCATTCCGTTTTCAAATTCTATTTCTTTATTGTTTATAATTATTTTAGGCATATTTATTTTTCCAGTAAATGTTGATCCACTAAGTAAGGAATATTTCTTTTCTTTTTAATAAGAGGTTCTGAAAAACACCTTTTGTCTATCTCTTTTCTAAAATGCCTTAGAAGGCCTTGAACTGGCCAAGCAGATCCTTCTCCGAATGCACAGATTGTATGACCTTCAATTTGTTTTGTAACATCAGATAATAAATCAATATCTTTAAAGGTTGCTTCCCCTTTTGCTGCTCTTTCAAGAATTCTCCACATCCATCCCGATCCTTCTCTACACGGTGTACATTGTCCGCAACTTTCGTGTTTATAAAATTTTGCTATTCTGGCCATACATTTAACGATATCCTGATCTTTGTTAATCACAACGATACCTGCTGTTCCCAAACCACTTTTGGCTGCAACCAAGGAATCGAAATCCATTTTTATTGTTTCACATGTTTCTTTTGGAATAAGTGGCATTGAAGAACCTCCTGGAATAACCGCCTGTAAATTTTTCCAGCCGCCAATCACTCCTCCCGCATGTTTGTCTATAAGTTCTTTTAAAGGAATTCCCATTTCTTCTTCAACGTTACATGGATTATTTACGTTTCCAGAAATACAAAATATTTTTGTTCCAGTATTTTTTGGGCGTCCAATAGATGCAAACCATTTTCCACCTTTTCTTAAAATAGTTGGAACAACTGCAATTGTTTCAACATTATTTACTATTGTTGGGCATCCATATAGTCCAACTAAAGCCGGGAAAGGAGGTTTTAATCTAGGCTGTCCTTTATTACCTTCAAGGCTTTCAAGTAATGCTGTTTCTTCACCGCAAATATATGCTCCTGCACCAAAATGAATATAGATATCTAAATCCCAACCAGAGTTACATGCATTTTTACCAATAAATTTTTTTTCATAAGCCTCGTCTATTGCTTTTTGAAGTCTTCTTCCTTCGTTAAAATATTCACCTCGGATGTATATGTAACAAACATGTGCATTAACTGCGAAGGATGTAATTAAACAACCTTCAATTAATTTTTGAGGTTCAAATCTCATTATATCTCTATCTTTACAAGTTCCGGGTTCTGACTCGTCAGCATTAATAACTAAGTAGTGAGGACGTGAACCAATTTTTTTTGGTACAAACGACCATTTGACACCGGTAGGAAAACCTGCGCCACCTCTACCTCTTAATTCTGATGTTTTAATTTCATTAATAATCCATTCTCTCCCTTTTGAAATTGTTTCTTTTGTATTAGACCAATCACTTCTTTTTAAAGATTCTTCAAGGGTCCAGCCCAGATTATTATATAAATTTTTAAAAATTTTATCTTCTTCTTTAAGCATTGTTTGTTCCATTAGTTTTGTTTCTATTTTTTTCAGGAGCACTGCTATTTCGGCCCCTATAAGAACCAGGTTTTAAAGGTTTGCCTTCCATTAATGAATCTAAAATTTTTTCCATACTACTTTTGTCTAAATCTTCGTAATAATCGTTATTTACCTGAATCATTGGAGCATTTACGCAAGCTCCTAAACATTCGACCTCTGTCCAAGAACACAAAGTATTTTTTGATATTGTATCCTTATTTTCTGAGATTTTATTCTGGCAAACTTTTACGATTTCATTTGCTCCTCTCAGGAGGCATGGACTGGTAGTGCACACTTGTACAAAGTATTTTCCTACAGGCGCCAAATTATACATGGTATAAAAAGTAGCCACTTCATATACATTTACATACGGCATAGACAAAAATTTTCCTATATATTTTAATGCAGCTAGCGGTATCCAATTATCATTTTGATTTTGCGCTAAATATAATAGTGGCATTACCGCACTTTTCTTTCTTCCTCCTGGGTACTTTTTTAATATGCCATTTGCTAATTCCAAATTTTCTTTTGTAAATTCAAATGTTTCTGGTTGTTTATCGTGCACTTTTTTTAAACTCATCTATCTACCTCACCAAAAACAATATCTAATGAACCCAGAACTGCGGGAACGTCAGCTAACATGTGGCCTCGAATTAAATAATCCATTGCTTGTAGGTGCGAAAATCCCGGTGCTCTTATTTTGCATCTATAAGGCTTGTTGCTCCCATCAGATATTAAATAAACTCCGAACTCTCCTTTTGGAGCTTCAACAGCACAGTAAACTTCACCTTTTGGCACTCTGTAACCTTCTGTAAAAAGCTTGAAGTGATGAATTAGTGCTTCCATTGACTGTTTTATCTCTTCCTTTTTAGGTGGAGATATTTTTCCATCAACTGTTTTTATTGGCCCTATAGGTATTTGTTTAATACATTGTTTTATTATTTTTACACTTTCTCGCATTTCCTCGACTCTGCACAAATATCTATCATAACAATCTCCGTTTTTTCCTATAGGTATTTTAAAATCTAAATTTTTATAACATTCATAAGTTTGAGATTTTCTTAGATCCCAAGGAACGCCTGACCCTCTCAACATTACTCCTGAAAAACTATGCGCTAACGCATCTTCTTTTGTCACAACTCCAATCTGAACATTTCTTTGTTTAAAAATTCTATTATCGGTTAAGAGATTTTCGAGGTCATCTATTATTTTTGGAAATGTTTCACAAAATTTTCCTATATCTTTTAAAAGATCGCTTGGTATATCCTGGTGAACACCTCCTGTTCTAAAATAATTTGCATGTAGTCTTGATCCTGATGCTCTTTCATAAAAGGTCATCAGAGTTTCTCTTTCTTCGAAACCCCATAGTGATGGTGTTAAAGCACCAACATCTAAAGCTTGTGTGGTAATATTTAACAAGTGACTTAAAATTCTTCCAATCTCACAAAAAATAACTCTTAGATATTGGGCTCTTATAGGAACTTCAATTTTTAATAATTTTTCGGTCGCTAATGCAAAAGCATGCTCTTGGTTCATTGGGGCAACATAATCTAATCTATCAAAATAAGGTAATGCCTGTGTGTAGGTTTTATATTCAATTAATTTTTCTGTTCCTCTATGAAGCAACCCAATATGAGGATCGGCTTTTTCTACAATTTCACCGTCTAACTGGAGTATAAGTCTAAGCACTCCATGAGCTGCTGGGTGTTGTGGTCCAAAATTTAAATTCATTGTCTTTTTCTTTTTATTCATTTTTGTCTTCTCGTTTTATTTCTTTCATATACTTTGTTCCTTCCCAGGGACTATCAAAATCAAAATCTCTATAATCTTGTTCTAGCTTTACTTGCTCATAGATAACCTTTTTGTCTTTCTCGCTGTATCTAACTTCATTAAAACCAGTAAGAGGAAAATCTTTTCTCAATGGATGTCCTTCAAAACCATAATCAGTTAATATTCTTCTAAGATCTGGATGATTTCTAAATTTAATTCCATACATGTCGAAAGCTTCTCTTTCCATCCAATTTGCTGAAGGATAAATTTTAGTTATTGATGGAATTTTTTCTTCAATATTAAAACTTATTGATACTTTTATTCTTAAGTTATTTTCATGACTCAAAAGTAAATAATAAATTTTAAATCTTTTTTCTTCATTTGGATAATCTGCGGGAACAATATCAATTAGTTGTTTAAATTTACATTGAGTATTTGATTTTAAAAATAAAAGAGCAGAGTGTAAATTGTTAGGCTCAGTATTTACTAATAATTCATTGTTTTCTATTAATGAACTATTTATCTTTGTAGTTAGTTCTGAGTTTAACAGTTTGTTTAGATCGACTAGTTTCATTGTAAAAATTATCTTTTTTGAGTGCCTTCTCTTCTAATCTTTTTTTGAAGTTGAAGAATGCCGTACAATAGAGCTTCTGCTGATGGTGGACATCCTGGAACATAAATGTCTACCGGCACTATTCTGTCACAACCTCTAACAACAGAATACGAATAATGATAATACCCACCTCCATTAGCGCAGCTTCCCATAGATATAACGTATCTTGGTTCTGGCATTTGATCATAAACTTTTCTCAAAGGAGCTGCCATTTTGTTTGTCAATGTTCCTGCAACAATCATAACGTCAGATTGTCTAGGTGAAGCTCTAGGAGCTGCACCAAATCTTTCAAGATCATATCTGGGCATTGAAGTATGCATCATTTCAACTGCACAACAAGCCAAGCCAAAAGTCATCCAATGCAAAGAACCTGTTCTTGCCCAATTAATTAAATTTTCAGAAGAAGTTGTGACAAACCCTTTCTCACTAAAATCTTTTGCAATTTTTTTAAATTCTTCAGGAATTTGTTTTTCTTTTTTTTTAAAATTTAAAAATCCTATTCCCATTCTAAAGCTCCCTTTTTCCATTCATAGATAAATCCTATTGTTAAAATAAATAGAAAAAGCATCATTGAATAAAATCCTAAAAGACCTATGTTCCCCAAAGATATTGACCATGGAAATAAAAAAGCTATTTCTAAATCAAAAATTATAAAAAGAATCGCAACTAAATAAAATCTAACATCAAATTCTGATCTTGCATTACCAAAGGCTTCAAAACCACACTCGTAGGCTGATAGCTTTTCAGGATCAGGGTTCTTAGGAGAAAAAGCAAAATTAATAGCTATGAAACCGATGCTTAAAGCTAAAGCTATAAACAGAAAAATCGCAATAGATAAGTAGTCTAATAAAAAATCAAAAAGCATTGTTCACCAATATGTACCCCAATACATTTTAGCTTGGGGATTTTCATACTAATTTACTTTAGTAATTATATATCAACCAAGATACAAGTGTATAGATCTCAGATATTCACAGTGTCGTTAATTTAGATGAAAATGATTATCAACAAGTGGCGGGAGTGACCGGGCTCGAACCGGCGACCTCCTGCGTGACAGGCAGGCGCTCTAACCAACTGAGCTACACCCCCACTGGTGGGCGGTAAAGGACTCGAACCTATGACCCTCTCGGTGTAAACGAGATGCTCTACCAACTGAGCTAACCGCCC
>Ga0163108_10001261_pt1 | contig 18630 bp, 17 predicted proteins | sample Fk1155metaG_FD_109644 | JGI IMG/M metagenome (GOLD analysis project Ga0163108, IMG submission 109644) | Marine microbial communities from the Central Pacific Ocean - Fk160115 155m metaG | ecosystem: Environmental > Aquatic > Marine > Oceanic > Photic zone | place: The Central Pacific Ocean...
ATTATTTACAAACACTAAACCATTTCCACCAGTAGTTCCAATACCAGCAGTATTTGCTCCACCTACAGTTAAAGTAAAGGTTCTACCTATTCCTGTAAATTGATCAGAAATATCATCATAAATTTGATTTGTTGTGTAATCTTTTCTTAAAAATACCCTTCCAGTAAAATCATCTGTTGGATGCAACAAATTACCAGAAGTCTTATCTAACTGAGGGTTACCTCTAGGTGCCTTAGTGAAATGAATCCTATTATCAACAATATCATAACTACCTCTATAGATTGTAGCAATTCCAGTAGTATCAGCATGAGTATCTACAGTACTTCCAACAAATGCCCGTTCTACTTGAACTAAAGGAACAGTACCACTATTTGTAATAGGACCAATATTCACTAATCCATATCCAACATTAATAACACCCATATATTCATCATCAACTTTTAATATATCATTAGGTGCTATTGTTGATATTCCACTTAAAGCAAATATACTAGTTCCAACTCCAACAGATCCACCATTACCACTAAGTGTGTGTGATATATTTGTTCTAATTAAAGGATATTGAACTAAACCATTAATGGTAATGAGTGATTTTGAACTCCTCTTATCCATTATAAGTTGATGGTCATTACCTTCACCCCATCCAGTAAATATAACCCCCAATCCAGTTGATGCATAACTAGGTCTTGTTGCTAATTTAAATGAATCATCATTTATCTTAATAACGTAAACATCAGAAGGTAATAATGTAGTAGAAACACCCAAAGAATTTAATGTTGCAGGAATTTGAAGTGCAGATGTACCAACACCAACAAATGTAGAATTTGGTTTATATACTAATTCTTCACCATCACTAAAGAAATGATCCTTTATTGAAAATATACCAGTAGTTGCTGCTAACCCTACAGAATTTAAAGTATCATAACCAGTTGATTGAATTATAGCAGGATTAAATGTTTTTGAGAAAATTGGAATAGTATTGGAAGTTAAGTTAAAACCAGTTCTATTAATTCTATTTCCTTCATAAGAATCATAGAATTTAAGATCAACAGTATCGTAAATATTTCCATATTGAAGACCATTAGGTACATTAATCTTATCAATCTCAGTATAGAAACATTGATTGAATGATGAAATATTAACTTTCTGAGTTATATCAGAATCAGGATAGAATTTTAATATTAAACTACCACCAGAATAATCACCACCAAATGTCCCAAGACCTGCTGTATGACCTACAGAAATAAATGGTGCTTGTTGAATATAAACATCAGTCTGATCAAAAACTGTCATGACCTGATGAAGAGAATTTGTAGATCCCGTACTAACTTCAACTAAAGATTTAACTGCATTGAATGAAGTTCCATCTATTTCAACTACAGTTGTTATTCCAGTTTTACTTTCATAATTTGATTGATATATTACTGATCTTTCTGCACCATCTGCTTGCCCTGTCGTTTTAAATCTATATGTTCCACTACCACCTGTTGTTGTACCAAATCCAACATTCCTAGTCCGAACTTGGACAGAATTTGATGTATCATTAAGATAATTAAGAGATACAGAACCACCAGAAAGACTTGCACTAAATGTTCCGATGAAATTACCAACATAGTCATTATCAGAATTGAAATAATATTCTGCAGTATTAATATCAGTCCCATCATGAGTTAAATATATCTCAACAAGATTCATTTCATTTGTTGATTGATCAATAACTTGAGCACTTGTATACAATGCACTAATATTAGTAGCTGCAGCAGATACAATAGAAGTAGTTACACCTGCTGTTGCAATTCCTGTAGAACTTGTCAGATTGACAAAACCAATATCAGCAGTACCAATACCAGATACAGAAGAATTGAATTCAGTTTTAAGTACTTTTATATCATAATCAGAAATAGTTGGATCAGCAGGGGTAAATCTCAAATAACTACGATCATACTCATCAGTTACTATGGAAAATAAACCTAGTGCTTCAGTGGGAAGATGAGTTAATTCTGGTCCTACGTTAACCAAACTTCCTTTTTCCATAAAGAAGTCATTAGTACCATCATTCAATAATGCTACTTCCGTAAATTGAATATCAGTATTATCTGGATTAGTAATACGAAATAACATATTTCCATATGATTCAGTAGAATCTATTCGAGTTATGTTCACATAAGGACTTGGATCTCCATCATAATTGGAAAATTCCTGACTTAGATTATCCATTCTCAAAACTACATTATTATCACATTCAATATAATCAGATAACTTTTTAGTTTTTAATTTTAAGAACTTAGATTGAGATCCTACAGTATCAACATCTACTACTTCATCATACTGATAAATGGTATCTACTCTAGTTTCAGCAAGTATATCACGAACAACAATAGCAACGGATGTACTTCCAATACCAATTCTTCCTGAGTTTCCAGTAATAACAGTATCAGAAAAATTCTTTGTACCAGAAGTATGAAGTAAACTATTAACAGGTGTCTTTAACTTATCCCATGTAATTGGACTCTTAATAGTATATGATAAATTCTGATAATAATCATTATTTGCTATTAATTGATTATCTTCATCCAACATTCCAATATTATCTTCCCAACCCCTATCCTTTCTAAGTGAATAATCAATTTTAAATTTACCTAGGTTAGTATCAATTGCATCTATTGTTGCAATAGTTCCTGATACTGCACCACTAATAACTTCATTAAGACTTAATTCGTAACTACCTGCTACCTTAATAAAACTTTGATCTTGACTGCTAATAGTCAAATCTCTTAAAATACCATTAGATCTAATACGTTCACCAACAACAAATGATGCAATTCCTTGAGCAACATTGAAAACTGGATAAACATCCTGGTTAATAATAGATCCACTTGAATCTTGAACTGTCTTTGCTATTCCTGTATTGGTTGATATTCCAGCAAGATTGATTGTAACTTTATCTGCAGTTCCACTAGTATCATAAGTTTGAATACTAAAGAATTTGTATCCATAATCCTCTGAATTAAATCCAGATCCAGCAGCTCCAACTTTTTGTATTCCTTCTACATAAACCTTATCACCAGCATCAAATGGATTAACCACATAACCAAGAGTTGGCGTTGATATTACACAAGTAAAGATTCCAGTAGCACTTGATTGTACTTGTTGAATACTAATACCATTAGTATTATCAGTAGCAAATAATTTTACTGTTTGATCTGGAAGTCCTTTAGGTGCTTGTTTTATCTCAACAGAACCAATAGAATTTCCTGCTAATGTTGCTTCTAAAATTCCAGTATCAAGTTTTTCACCAGTAGTTGGATCTACAATTACTATATTAGGAGCAACTGTATAGTTCTTTCCACCATCAACAGCAGTAATAATACCAATAGTATTAGCATTATTAAGTGTATAGAGATTGGATATATATGCAGTTGGTTGTAAGGTAGGATCTGATGGATAACCAAATCCATCATTAACAACTCTTATTTTCTTTATATTGCCAATGGTACTTGATTTGGAAACAAGATTAGCATCACTAGAAACACTAGAAGAGGATCCAACATAAGTAGGAAGTTTTTTGTACCCAGTTCCACTAGAAACAATATTAGTCTTATGAATAGGACCTCTAGCAGTAAGAGATTTTGTATAATACTTTAATGTATCGCACTCTGTTTGTGCATATGAAACATTAGACGGATCAAAATCTAAAGATACATCAAAAGTTGTATCAGTAGTACCAGAAACAGAATAATTCCTATTATAATCACTATCAACATAAATTATTTCGGAATAATTTCGTACTCCATTATCAGCAGTACTAATATATCCTGATTTTTCTAAATTATAATATAATGATCCTGGTAAAAATGCATCATAACCAATAGTTAAAGATGAAGTTGTACCAGATCCAACAATTCCTACACCTGATATATTGAATATTGTTGATGATCCAGTAGAAACGAATTCATTTTTAAAATCCTGATCATAATAGATTTTTAATTCATATCCAACAAGTGAAGAATCTGATAAATCAAATACCAAATTATTATTCTTTACTGATTCAATTTGTGGATTGATCAATGAAATACTTTGATCAATTCCACCAGTACTTCCAATTCCTATCGTAATTGGTGGTTTTGCTATAGAATTAGAATAAGTTTCTGCAAATTGAACTTTATTAGCATTAACTTTATAAAGGAAATAAGATTCCTCTGCAGTTAAACCAGAAATTGTTTCATTTGCTGAATATTTAACTTTATCTCCGGTCTTCAAATGCGATGCATTTAATGAAACTGAATTTGTTGTAGTACTAACACTAGTTGAATTAAATCCAATAGGATTAATTAAAATATCACCACTTGAAGTATCCCTTTTAACAACTACAGATGTTGATGATCCAATACCAACAAAAGAATTTGGATTTATATCTAAAGTAACAATATCACCATTTTCTAATCCATGGCTTGTAGTAACCGCAACCGTAGATTTAAGTCTTTGAACTTTTCCTGTTACTTGCGTATATGAACTTTCTAATGAATAATTATCACTAAAACTACCATTACTAGTGAAATATACTTCTGATGTTCCAGCACCAGTCTTTATTCCAATAGTATTTTTATTTTTATTTGAAATATAAACAGTTTGGAGACTTATTAAATTATATGGTGTTCCTGTTGGTGTGTCTAGAATAGTAATAAAACCACCAGCACTTGTATAAGTAACTGCTTGGTTTTCTTTAAATGGATGATTCTCAATATAAATTCCTTGTGTTGGAACATTTCTTGTAATTATAGTATCACCAAAATCAGATGTCATTGACAACATCGCCCCTGGAGTAGTTCCTACCCCTACAGATTCTGTTGGGTTAAAATATACCTTGTCATTAACTTTAGATTCAAAATAGTCTGCATATGGAGTAATACTAAAAGTACTTGGAAGATAATTTACTGTTGAAGTTGATGTATGAGATACACCTGTAGAACCCCTTTGTACTTTAAGTATATTGGAGGTATTGTAAATACTCAATACTTCCAGTCTTTCTGCCCCAATTCCAATGCTACTTCCCACAGAAAGTGTATTTGGGATATGTGAAACATAAATTTCAGTCGAAAGTCCTGCAGTATAGGCAGATATTTCCTTAATACAAGAAGCAGTTTCAGAAGAAACTCCTATTTTAAATGAATTATTTAAAGATGATAATGTTGAAAATCCAGAAACAACAACATTATCATTATTCAATAAATTATGATGTGGAAGAATTGTACCTTCTACTTGCTCTCCATCAGACCATGTGAAAACTACATTATCATAATTCTGAGTATTAGTAGTTACATTGCTAATATCCTTCCCGTCTATAGATGATACTTTTACTATTAAACCACCACCATCTGTTCCTTCGTCATTAAAATCTAAAATATCATTTATTTTATAATCAATACCAGAATTTACAATATTAAACCCAGTAACATTACCACTACTTACTGCTTCAATCTCTACTTCTTGAATTACAAGTTCATTAGATTCAAATGTAAAGTCGGAATCAGCATATTTGTCAGCAACTTTATATGGGAAAGTATTTCTAAGTAAACTAGAATTATTAAAATCGTATTCTTGTGTAAGTGTAGAATTTTCTTCTAAAGTCTTTGATCTATACTTATCACCAATAAAATATGGGAATGTTGGTGTTTTTTGTCCGTCAGTGGTTATTCCAGCATGATATACATATACTCCATTGGGAAATTCTGGAGTTATTTCAAATCTACCATTATATTCATCCAAATGCCCACAATTTGCATATTCATAATCTTCTACAAAGAATCCATCATCAAATCCACTAGGTCTATCAATAACTTTAGAAGTATTCAATTGATATCCAGATTGTAATATTACAACACCAGAAGTAATATCTTTTGGATTAAGATATCCATATGGACCATAAATTGGATTTCCATCATATGCCCAACCAATTATATTAGAATTAGCACTTCCATCATCATTAAATGTTGTTTGTAATTCATCAAAATATCCACAAACAGAATACTTCAAATCATTATTTTTAGTCTCTAGTAAATTCTCATTTCCATACTTAAAGACACTATTAACTGTTAATGGTCTAATATTAACACTAAGAACAGCATTTCTTCCAGCAGATGTTGATTTAACTGTCGTATATGGCACATCTGAATAGCCAATTCCAGTGTTTATAACACTAACTGATGTTACTTTACCTTCACTAATAGATGCACTTAATTCAGCACCAGTTCCTTTTCCAGTAGAATCAACTACAGCCAAATTAGGAACAGAATAATACTCCATTCCACCATAATTAACATTTACTTGTGTAACAGCACCATTTATAACAATTGGTGTAAATACTGCTTCCCTACCATTTTTTATGTTTATTAAAGGATTTTTTTCAAAGTTTAATGTAGTTGAACCATATCCAGTACCTTTTTCATATACATATGCATCAATAATACTACCAGAAACCTTAGGAGTTACCACAAATGTTTGTTCAGCAGCTTGGGTTGTAGTTCCAATTCCAGTAGAATTATACTTCAAAACAACTGAAATTTCAGGAGCACTGAAATATTGATATCCAGATCCAGTAGAATTTAAAGAAACATAATTTCCCTGCTCATAATTTGTAATTGTTGTAGCAGCTATACCAGCATCACATAACCTGAAAGAATCATCATTATCTTTTAGAACATAATATTGAAGAGATGATGAAATACCAGATATTGTAGAAGTTTCAAAATTATAACTTACTAAATCTCCACTCTTAAATCCATGATTTTCAAAGGTAACTGTATCTGTAATTGTAGATATTCCAGATGGCTTAACAATTAACTTTCTATTAACATATCCTTCACCACCATCAACTACCTTAATTTCAGATAATGTCTTTTTATCCGCACCTGTTTTAAATTGATGAATTCCTGTAGTCTCAGTATTATTAAATGTTATGGTATTAATTCCACTTAAATAATCGGAACCTGTAGGATATACTCTAATTGTTCTATTGTTATCAACTTTTGCATAATAAGTATTATTAGTAACTAATGATGAAGTTCCAGCACCTATAGGAATTGCAGTTAATCCACTAGAATTATAAATTACTCCTTCACCGTTCGTTAAATTATGATCTGTTAAGAAATAAATCTGATTTGTGGAAGTGTTAATACCACCCCCATTTAAGGTCGTTCTTGCATCGAAAGAAATTGGCCTAACTCTTTTACCAACAATAGCATCAAGGACTGCTCCAGTCCCATTTCCACCGCTTACACCAATCGATACAACACTAGCAATATCAAAATCCTGCTTATCTACATAAACCTTATCAATACTACCACCAATTACTGGTTGAATTAAAGCAGTTGTACCAGATCCAGTAACTGATACTAAAGGTGGATTGATAACATCAAATTCTTCTCCACCACTTAATACATCAATACTTTGTAATGGTCCATAATAAATTTTATCATTAGATTTATAATTATTAATTTCAACACCATTTATTAGCATACCAGTAGATCCTGCTAATGTAGATTCGGCAGTACCATTTTTAATGTTTACATCTAAAGGTAATTTTTTAAATACTTTTTGTGGACCTATTTTTACTGATCTTTGTTCATATAAAGTAAAGGTATGAGTACCAATTCCAGCACCAACTTCTTCTCTAAATGTTATGTACTCAGTTCCACCAATAAATGATCTTGAAGAATATAAATTAACTCTCTTTTTATCTCCCTGAACACCAATATAATAACTTCCTGTTTCTAATCCCACCAAAGGTTCATTCTCTGGTTGATAATAGACTCTATCACCAGTAATGAAAGATACTTCATTAGGAAATACTAATGTATAGTAATTTCCATTTGAAGCTTGATCTGTTACAATACCATTATTATTAATCTTCGAAACATTAACATTTTTTGTTATTTCATAGGAATAATCTGCAGTATATCCAGATCTTCCAGATGGTAATGAATTTGAAGCAACATATGCATAGTTTTCATCATCAACATATAAATTTTGCAAATCTGACAATATTTTGTCATTTCCATAGACAAGTGGCACTACTGAACTACTTGCCGTATTAACTCTTCTTCTTAAATCATACTTTAAACTAGGGTCTGGAGTAAAGCTTAAATTAGACAGTACAACTCTGTTCTGTACAACATCAATATTACTAATATGTGCTATTTGAGTAGTGGAAGATGCTATATTATTTGTATCTCTTTCAAGAATATCGACCATATCCCCTATTTTCAAACTCGACCTATCAATTGTACTTGATAAGGTATAAGTACCAATATCACTTATTTCATATCTTGTACTACTGTTGTATATCCATGAATTTGCAAATATTTCTTTATAAGTTTGATTCTGATCTGGATTTTTAATATTATCTCCAAGATTCTGAACTGTTATTATATCTCCTTCAGAAACTTTTAAACTTTCGGATGTTTGTACAAAATCAGACAACATCCCAGTAATTCTTAATTCTACTTTCTTAGTAGTATCTCCATCTTCATAACCATAATAGATGTCATCAGATCTAATATCAGATGTAATGGATATTGCACTGCTAATTCCAGAACATCCAAAGAATTGATTGATACTTTTATCAGTATATTTGATATCAGTATTAATTCCAGAAACAATGGTTCCAGTTTGTCCAAATCCAATTGTAGAATCTACTGGAATTGTAGTTGCCCCAATAGATACGTCTTGTAAGACCCTGGTATTGGGTGTAATTGTAAAATTACCTTCAACAGAAGAAACATCACTATACCCAACAAAAAGGGACATTTTATAGTATAATTTGTTCTGTCCAGTCCTTTTATCAAATCTAAAGAAGGGTTGTATTTCTGATACTGATGCATTAGTACTTGGGTCATTAACTTTTTTTATAGTTTGACCATTTAACTTTGCTGGATTACCAGAAATGACTTCTGCTATCGTCAATTCTTCCCTGGTGTATCGTGCAGCAGATGGTTTGATTAGATAATTTTCTAAATTTACAACTCGTGGTTGTACACCATAAAGGACATTGAATAAAATTCTAAATGCTTCGTCAGTTCCCTTAGATTCGTAAAAAGATCGTGCTTCTTTTATAAAATTACCAACATTTAAGTCAGAAACAAAGTCTACATCTTCAAGTCCAGGTGTTAAGCTATATTTTAACTTTTTATAAAAATCTTTTAAGAATAATGTGCTTAAATTCTCTACATTTGTCCCTGGAGGGTGAAGTGCTGCAGAAGATGTTGAAAATATTAGTTCTTCTTGATTTAAATCCTGATGATAACTTGAAATTCCACTAAATCCACGAACACAACCAGTAAAACTGTTTGTTGTTATTCCTGTATATGTAACAATTTCATCATTTATCTTAAAAAGACCATATTCGTTAGGAAATCCTTTAGTACTAGCAACTTCAATCGTTTCACTAGTTGTTGTAATTCCACTAGAAAGGGAAGTGACCCCAACTATGACTTCTGAAATTAAATTGTCAAGTTTCAAATATTGATCTAAATTTTCTGCAATATCAACAGGACCACCTTGGTATTCCTGAGAAATATAATATTGCTTTAGGAATTCTGGTAATTTTGGACTTTCTTCCAGAATAAATTCAGGAAGTTGGCTATCTATAATTTGTTGAATCTTTACCCTTGATTCAAATCCAGTTTGTATCATACTACTTTCTTATTAAGTCCCCGTTGGAGTAACTTGATGTGTAATAATCTCTAGAAAATACAATTCCAGATATTTCATCACCAGAGCTTATTACGTCTCTCACCATATTTATTGTACTTTTTGAGATACTAAAATGTAAATATAGATTTTGCAATCCAATAACATCATTTGATTCTGGATATGCTTGTATCTCAATAATATTGTTAGGAGATACTGTAGATGTGATATTTACTGTTCCAAGTTCAACTTCACCTTTCATATAATTAACAGTTCCTGCAGAAGATACAATCACTCGTGTAGTACCATCACTCACTGGTTTTACAATTGAAACAATTCCAGTTTTTGCATCTGAATTAGGTGTATCTGTCAAATAAACCGTATCTTCTTCTCCAGAAATAGTAAATCCAGTAGATTTGATGTTATATCCTTTAGTAGTGACATGAAATTGGTTTCCAAAACACAATTTATACTGAGCATACTGATTTATTGCTGCTTTTAAATCCCTTCTTACCCTTACTCTAGTGATATTTGACGTTATTGCATTATCTGTATTGTCAATTACTTGCTGAATCTTACTATACTTAAATCTTCCGCCAAATTTGTTAAGATCTACCGAATCTGAGTATTCTGTCAGTGATTTTACCACTTTTGTCTTCAAAGATTCGATTGTTGAAATTTGAGCATAGTTATAATAGACTGAAGAATCAATTTCTACGTATAATATCTTCAAATCTTCTATTTTTTGGTCAATACCTGATATACTATACTGCTTTAATTGCGATAAAATCCTTGATTTTGCAAATTCTGATACATATGTTCCATTTTTTGGTTTAATACTGATAGAAACCTTCCCAAATTCAGGAGGATCCATTTCTTCACCCCCAACAACTGCTACAGAATCAGTTTCTGGGTAAATTTTCTTAATGATTGCTTCATAATCACGTGAAGTTACTGCTCTATACTGTGAAGAATAGATTCTTGGTGCATAATATTTGATTGAACTGATAGGTTCGATGTCAGTACCGTTTTGTGACGATTGATTTGTAACAACTGTGACTGCATCTGTCGATGAAACGGTCTCATCTAATAACGTTATACTACTTCCCTTCTGAATACTTCCTGCAAAAGAGAATGAAGACGCACCATTACCTTCTTTACCATCTGTAACAATGTAAAATACTGTAATCTTAGTGCCATTTTCCAGTTTTTTACCAATTAACCCATCACCAAAGAACAATTCATACTTTTCATCCTGTATTTCTTGTAAAAGATAGATTTCTGACGTTGAATTTACGTTTAATATGTTATCAACTAAGGAATATTCTAAACCAAGACCTGTTTCACTTGGTCCTGAGATGAAAACGGAGATAGTTGAAGTATCAACATATGAATTATCAAGTATAAATTTCTGATTTAGTGAGGTATCAACGTTAAATGTCTTTGATAAGAAGGTACCTTCATGAATATCAACGTTATTAAAGGATGCAATATAATCATCATCACTATTTTTTATAACAGATGTCGAAATATCATTTGGAACCGAATAAGTATAAGAAGTATTACTAGAATTTCCCGTACACACTAGACCCTTCATAAGGGTTACTGTAGAAGTTTGTGGATCTACTGAACCCAAATTTATGTCGAACGATACTTGACCCTTTGCTGCCGTTCTGGAACGGGGCACATAACCAATATTTCTTGCTAATGCAACAACATTCTCACGTAAAGTTGCCGAATCTAAGAAAGATTCGTTAACAATCATATTCGAGTTGAATGCTGTTATATAACTGTTATATGCTAGTGTGTCAATTAAGATTGAGAAGTTAGATCCTTCAAAATCAAAGTCTGTGAAATCCGAATTTGCTCGAAGGTAATCCTTAATAGAAGTCCTTAATTGATCAAAGTCTAGGTTTGCAAATTTAGTAAAAGGCATTTTATCTTGTTGCTTCTAAAAGGAATGTATATTCTTGGGTTGGAAACTCTTGTCCAATAATATCAAAAATCACAGTCACTTCAAATGCATTTTCGTCTGACGAAGGTTCCACTTCGACGACTACATTATCAACACGTGGTTCAAAGTTTTCAATAGCAACTATAATTTGGTCCTGAATATCAGATGCAGTACCAAAGTCAACAAAATCAAATAAACTATCTCTAACGTTAGATCCTAATACAGAATTAAAAGGTCTTTCAGTAGGAATAGTTTCTACAATGTTTCTTACAGATCTGACAATCGCATTCGCATTTTTTATTACTCCCAGATCTTTTGTGACAGGATGTGGTTCAAAGGATAAACTAATATCTTTATATGATCTTGATATCCTCTTAATGGCCATTGAATAAAGTTTTTTTCTTTATTTATATCACAATATCATATATTTTCTTTAGTTATATCATCATGCATGATTTCTTGAAGAATTTGCTTTTCTTCTTCTATCTTTTTTGGTTTATTAATAACATTATATATTAGTTCTTTTGTCGATAATTCGACGTCATTTTTCCAAATATTTAAATGGTCGTTCATTTTCTGCCGTGCATAAAATATAATACAATTATATTTATTATGACAGTTAATAAAACGACCAAGAATATGATCCCTATTAGGTTAAAATTTAAAACCAAGGTGATTTACGGGGTGGTTTAGAAGGATCAGATTGAAAGAATGGTTTAGGTTGTTGTTGTATGATGCCACCATTCGTTTGCTGTTGTTCTACTATCTCCCTATTTAAATATGGTTCCTGTACTTTTTGTGGTTGATCTTTTTTAAATACTAAGTTACCAGTCATTGCTATTCTACTATCCACTTCTGATTGCATAACCTGATGATATAAGTATGCAGGAAACATGAAAACTAATCCTGCTTCAGGTCTAATATTAAAATTAGGTGCAATATTATACATTGAAGCAAGTGGAGTTCCAGAATCTGGATGACATGTATTCCTTAGATTCTGCATTACACTCCAAGATTCATATGATTTAGGATTTTCTATAGACAAATCCCCTTCACGATCTTCATTCCTTTCTGAAGTCTTAAGATACCATATAAATGCCATATCCGCACGAGGATGGCAATGCGATTGATGATAACCACCTTTATAAACTTCACTAATCCAAAGGTTTGCAATATCAAATTCTGGAAAGCTAATTGGATGTAATTCTTTCTTCCATTCAGGTAGAAAATAATCCTTTATAAATCTACCATAAAAATCTTCCTTAAGATGTAGATCACTTGGCGTTTCCCATCCACCATGAACACTTCGTTGTTCTTTAGGACTATTACTTCTTAATTTATCGACGTACTCCAGTATACCTGTCGCAGGTTTAACTGGACACATGAAGATTAGTTCAGGGAATATAGGTATAAAATCAACAGTCATTTTTTGCCTTGCCCCCTATAAGATTTACGTGCCGAGTTACGCGAGGTCGCCGCATACCTAGTGTGCTTCCCATGCCCTTGACGGGTTTTCTTCGGCGTTGCTTCCACAAAACTGCCACTGCTACCCATAAGGGTTTGTTTCATTTTTGCCATGATTCTTTAATCCTTTAAATAAATTTCCGTTTTTAATTGTTGGGCACTTGGATGCCCTGTCTGATAAAACTGTTGTGCCAAGTCTTCCATAGTATCAAAGTATTCTTCTTCGGTGAGATCATTATGTAAAACCTCACCCATCATTAATACCCTGTACCTTTCGTTAGCCATTCAATATTATATTATCCTTGTCTTCTCGTGACCAACCCTGATACGTGGGTCGCACCATATGTCAAAGCCTGCTTCCTTTGCATCTAAACAGAAACTTACATCTTCACCACACATATCCTGTACTTCACCTGATTCAAAGACTTGCATCTTCGGTGCAAACCAAGGATACTTCATTTCTTCATGTTCCCATATACCGTGCTTGATCAATAACCATCCGAATCCGGTATAATCTACTGTAAATGGTTTTTTCCGCTTTGAAATACTATCACCAGTTTCGTGATTCATTACTCCACCACTATTTCTAAAGTCTTCCTCATCTAACCAATGTGCAACACTTGTTGTCTTTCCGTCCTCTGTCATATACCACCCACCTGCAATATCCTTATCCATTAATAATAATTGCCAGAACTTTTCAGTGTTAAAAATAATATCACTATCAATCCATAACTGCCAATCGTATTTTAATTTGCCGTCCCATGGAATTTGATCCGGCCCACGCAGTACATTCGCACCCAGACACTTACATCTTGCGAAGTTTACCATACTCGAATAATCTTGCGAGATCTGGATCGAACCTCCTGCTTGTACAATATCAAAGCAAAGTTGTACGAAGTTCTTTAGATATGTGTATGATACACCACGTCCTGGAAGACAAAAGACAATTGACTTCCCTTTAATCATTGCTTTTGCTTTATCGTAGTCCCATTCAGCCTCTTTCTTTTTTGATGCCGTAGTAGGTGGCTTTGCCTTTATTGTAAATCCTTTTGCCATAATAGATTAATACCTTCAAGTCATTATATCAAAATATATATGCATTGTCAAGGATTTTCTGTCATTATAATTTCATTTCCGTCTAATTGAAATCTTATTTCCGTATCCTCATACCACGATAGGTCGTTTACCATCCATTCAGGTAACTTTATATAATACTCCCCAGTTATTGTATCGACCTCTACGTTCGAAAAATTTTCATCAGGATTTTTTTTCATTTCGTTGAACTTCTACCTTGATTTTATATAGCGATTTATTTTTTTATGGGCGTCCGTAACACTTTGTAGGTTAGGGGTGTCTACAAAAAATCAAACACAACCCCCCAAATACGGGGGCACTGTCTCATTCACGAACGAATGATTGCAACGAATAGGTAATAAAAAAGGCAGTGCGATTACACTGCCTAGGTATTAACCAATCACCGAACAGTTGTTGTTACTTATGCCTCCTCAAAACTGATGTCGATAGCATTAAGAACTGCTTGAACTTCTGCTGCTGTTTGAGCATCTTCTAGTGCAAATAATGCAGAGTCGATGTCATAAACCGCGGGTGCTGAAAGTGTCATAATTAAAAGACGAATGGGGTGGTGAAGATGTCTATTAGGAGGCGCACCAGTTCCTGTTAGATAGTACGACTATTATCAGTCGTTTAGTTCATCAATCATTTCATTTAGTTCGTCGATATCTAACAATGGGTCACGTAAACTTACGCCATCTAAAGTAACAAGATCATCAGACGAATTAGGGTCAACTGAATAATACCCAGACAACTCATTTACGAACTGATCATAGTCACTAACTGTTCTGGCGATGTTATACCAAACCTCATCATTATTAATAAACAAACTAACATTCCAGGTTTCATAATTTGCCCATCCGTTATAAGTTTCTTTTGCCATTTTAACGGGTGAAAGTGTCATGAATTCGGGGGGGGGGTATAAGAGGGGGGAGGGTGTAGTCCGTCCTCCACCTTCTTAATATAACCGATCCTCACGCAGTATGGGAGAATCGTGTGCCAGTTTGCTCACTGACCATCCGTGTAAGATCCCATGAGGTGGGTGGTCCCATTAAGGGCACGAAAGATGACCTCGGCGTAACCGTACTCCTCGGACAGGTCAAGGCATAAATCCCAGCACTCCTCCAAGGTGGAGAATGCGGTGTTTTCGTAGGGTGCTGCTCCGCAGCGGACTTCGTAATTCATACCTATAGTATGGCATGGATTCACGAAAAAATCAAGCGACCTTGTGCCACTGTGCCGACTGTCACATCTTAAATATAAACAACTCTAAGGGGTGCTAATATACACTATTACGCATAATGTTTGTATGCAAGTGTTTCGAAGTCTTGCGAATCCCTGGCGTATTCATCATCACCAGTTATATCTGCAACCACATAACTCTCATCTAAGAGATCATATGTGTGATCTTGAGTAAACATTTGTTCGACATCATAATCATCGTACATAACAGTTAGTCCTCAGATTAAGTTACACATATTATAGCATAGGTTCGAAATTATAGCAAGTGACTATATATGACCTATGAAAGTTTCAAAGTATTAGTATATATGTTCTTACTACATTTATGTTAAGTTATACAAAGATTACCACATCTGGTGTATAACAACTGTTAGAATATTACAGTCCTTATATATTGTCCCCAAACTAAAACCAGTTTAAGTTCAGTAACAGTTCCTAGGGAAAATCCGTCCCTAGGGTTGACATTGCGAGCGTCTTATGTTACGCTCGCTAAACTTGCATCAGTCAGAAGGATTTAAGGACTAATGAACACTTATAATAACAAGGATTTAAGGACTAATGAACACCTATAATAACACAGTTAATAATAGTTTTCCACAATTATTCCACAGGGTAAGTAATACTTATTCCACATATATTCCACAGTAAATAACACTTTTTCAACAACATTGTGGAAAACCTATAATAAACAGAACCATATTTATAAAGGCATTTAAAACCTATTTTTTAACACTTTTTGTATTAATTGATACATAATCATAGTAAAATGCTATTGATAGTGTTACCTACCAATAGCAAGACTATATGTAGTAAATGTATCTTAAAGTATCAGTTCTTGATTACATTATACCCTATACAATCCCTTATAAGTAAATGTTATCCACAAGGGGGTGAATATATGAACCCATTGTTACTATATCATCTTGGATAAGTTGAAATTAGCACAGGAAAACACTTCCCTTTTGATTAACTTATAAGACCCTAATTCATTGTGTATTACATAACCTTCTGCATCTATTTGTTCTAGTTCATCATCTATTGGTAGATATGCATTAGGTCCATTTCGATGATAACATAGATTCAATATATCTTCCTTGATTGTTTTAACTAATAACCAGAAACTAACGATATTAAATTCATTTTCATATTCAAAATCATATGGGTCTATTTCTATACTTTGTCTGATACAATCATTCAATACTTTCTTTAATCGTATTACTTCTTTGTTATCAGGGAATTCAATAAGTTGTGCCATTTGTTTAGCAAAACTGATTCTATCATTAATATCATCTAATGAACCCATACTTGCTATAGGTTGTATAAACTTACAGTAATCACTTCCTTCTAGTCTTATTAACAATGGTTTTGCATTTGCATCACGTAGTGTACTATTAGAATGGTATATTGTATGGGGTGCTACTATTATATTTACAGTTATATCATCATCAAACACATAACATATAGTATTAGGATTATATGCACTATCTCCACCATAACCTATAAAATCACCTTGTATTATATCATCAGTATCAGGCAAATTATCAAAGCAATGATGTAATATATCTGCCACGTTTCCTTCATGGTTATTATCAATATCTGCATGTGATTCGTTGATCTTAATCTTAAACTTATTAAATACTGACTTGGTTCCTACAAACTGATTACCTGTTTCAGGATTACGACCCCAGACGATTGCAGGTGCTCCATCATACTTAACAGATACATGTTGTGGTAGTAATAGTGCATCAAGAACAGTTAAATCACCTGTTAATATACAATCTTCGGGGTGTTCTAAATGTAAGTTTTTAACCATTAGTTGACACCTCCATTTTGTCAAGTTGTTTCCATACATGATAGATTTCATAATCATCTAATTTAACATCAGCAATATCTTCATCTAAATGTGATTGAATGTCTAGGATTGTATCCTCTAAAAGATCATATAAGACCTCAAATTGGTCTTCAGTTAAATGCAATGTTCTCATTAATTTACCTCCTGTGGTATAACAAATTTAATAAAGTTATCATACTCAAACTTATAACCTGATACTTTTGCTGGTTCAATATCATCAACCTTCTTCATTCCATAATGATGGGATTCATTCAAATAGGATTGAATCTCCTCACACAAATGTAAAGGATTTACCTCATCATTATTATCAAATTCCAGGCGAACTGTGAAAGTAGCGTTCTTCATAATAATGTGGTGGGGTGAAGGACTCTATTATAATAACAGATTTTAGACCCTAATGGGAGAATCGTGTGCACTTTGAATACTGTCATACTATTTCTCTTTACATACGGCATCTAATCTATCATGGTGATGATCAACTGCTGTTTCTAATTTGTAGAAGATCTTATCACAATCGTTTACAAACTCATCATCTAATTTGTCATCACCCTGTAAATACCCTTCCATAACATATAGAATGATGCTAATCTGTTCCTCAGTTAGTGTTACTGGAAGATCGCAATCTGGAAGGATGAGTGGTACATATTCATTTGCATCTAGTTCACTATTTGTTGCATTGGGGTTTGCAGTTTGTTTGTAAATTGTCATGCTATGGCACCCTTGGATATAAACTGTGCTGGCATATATTCGGATGTAACTTTATACTTACAGTCCTTAACATATTCCCTTACTTGATAGTAAAACTCATCACGTGATATTATCATTTTCTTTTGCTGATCTCCCCTAAAGGATAATACCTTTAGCATACGATTGTTGATAGGATTGTTATTCCAATCCTTTACAGGATAGAAATCAACAACCATATTTCCGTCTTTTGATGTTAGTTCCATTGGTAGGTTAACCTCCGATTGTTGTTAGTTTGGTCAGTGAAATAATGATTAAGAATGATAACATTATTACTACATCATGTGCCTTGGTTCTTATAAAGAATGGTATGCTAATTACATTGGCAATTAAATGCATTGCTGCACCAACTGTTGCTGATACATGTAACACAATAAAATAGGCAGTAACTATCAAGAATGATCCGATAATTCTGCCTGTTGTTAATACTTTCATTGGCACAATCCCTCGAACCTTTTTCTCACTTCGGAAAGAATATCTTCCTCAGTTGGATGTCTATCAGGATCCTCAATGTTTGGACATTGATTCATAAACTCATGATAAACTTCATCGTATAAGTTCTCAAGAATGTTTTCGTTTTGAAGGCAAGACATTTACTTGACCTCCTTTGCGTCGA
>Ga0163108_10001262_pt1 | contig 18630 bp, 9 predicted proteins | sample Fk1155metaG_FD_109644 | JGI IMG/M metagenome (GOLD analysis project Ga0163108, IMG submission 109644) | Marine microbial communities from the Central Pacific Ocean - Fk160115 155m metaG | ecosystem: Environmental > Aquatic > Marine > Oceanic > Photic zone | place: The Central Pacific Ocean...
ATCATCATGGTGAGTTGGGTTTCTGACATTCTTTACCGCTCTCTGTGATGCGGTAATGGTAGTCCCTCCCGGATTCGAACCAGGGTCGTGGGATCCAGAACCCCACATGATGGACCACTACACTAAGGGACTATTGGGTGACGGAGTCGGATTCGCTATTTCAACGAATCCGACAGCTGAAAGAAGCCACTCAGGCCCCGCGGAAGGCCGCGTTGATGCTTGCAAGTTCGGTCTCGCTGGGGCGCATCTCGGATTCACTCAGGGCTGAAAGCGGAGTCTCGGTAAGTCCGAGCCCCTCGTCGGCAGTCTCCATGCTGTCATCGTAGTACAGCAGCCCGGTCACGTGCTTGTTCTCACCTTCCGCTCTGTGAATCGCTGAGAGCGCAGAGACAGCGTCCGACGGATCATGATTCTCGCCTAATGTCTCCAGTCGCAGAGTAGAGCCGTCAAACATCTGAATGTCATCATATTCGCCCTCGGGAATGTCGACCTCTTCCAGAGGGGTGAAGTGAGGGATGTAGTCTAACATGTGTAGGACCTCGTCATTCTCCTTGACATAATTGTAGGACTTGTAGGATTCATCGTTGTTGGCGAAGGTGACGCACGGCGAGATGATGTCAATGACTGCCATTCCCCGGTGCCCCATCGCCGCACGGATTAGAGAGGTCAGTTGCTTCTTGCTGCCCGAGAACGAACGCGCGACGAAACTGCATCCGAGATTGATGGCCATCGCGCACAGGTCAATCGGGGGCTGCACGTTTGCCGTCCCTTTCTTCTTCTTGGATCCCTTCTCTACAGTGGCACTGTATTGCCCTTTGGTCAGACCATATACTCCGTTATTCTCGATGATGTAGACCATGTCGAGGTTGCGCCTAATCGCGTGGATGAACTGTCCGATGCCAATACTGGCGGTATCTCCGTCGCCTGAGACAGCGATGAAGGCCAGACTTTTGTTGACCATACTGGCTCCGGTCGTGACCGAGGGCATCCTACCATGTACGGTGTTGAAACCGTGACTCTTGCCGAGAAAGTAGGCTGGAGTTTTGGAAGAGCAACCGATTCCACTCATCTTGGCGATGCCCTCGGGAGGGATACCGTTCTCCCACGCTGCTTGGATGATGACATTGGAAATCTGGTCATGGCCGCATCCGGGACACAGTGACGACTTGCCTCCAGTGTATTCCGACTTCTCTAAGTCGATTACGTTGAGTTTTATGTTGCTCATACAGTAACCTCCAACGTCTCGAGAATCTTGTCAGCATAGACACGTGCACGAGGAGGGATGCCATCAGTATAGGCCACACTATGAAGGCGAGGGAGGAGATGCACCGGCAACTCCTTGCGCAGAATACCGTAGAGTTGCCCATCTCGGTTTATCTCTAGGACGATGACTTTGTCATGCCTCTCGATGAAGCCCTCGACCTCCGAGTGGTAGGGCAGGGCCCTGACACGGCAGGTACTGACCGACAGACCGGTCGATTCCAACATGTCATCAATCTCAGTGATGGAGTTCTCCATCGAACCGTAGTAGACGATTCCGATTTGCTGTTCTTCCTCTTCTCTGATAATCGGAGCAGGAAGCAGGTCACGAGCACCGTCAATCTTCTTGCGCAGTCGCGTGATGGTAGCATAGTAGACATCCGGGTCCTCTGAGTAGATGCCGTCCTCGTCGTGCCCTGTTCCTCGATAGAGAATAGGATCAAGGCCGCTACCAGGTAGAGTTCTGTAGGGAATACCGTCCCCATCAACGTCTCTGTAGCGACCGTAATTCGTTATCGCATCGACCTCTTCTTGGGTACGCAGTACCTTACCCCGGTCCATCGGAGAATCCGGATATTGGAATCCCGCTGTGGACCAGCGATTCATTCCGAGATCGAGATCGCTGAAACCGAAAACGACGGTCTGAAATCGCTCAGCGTAGTCGAAGACCTTCCAGCCGTACTCGAAGCACTCATCGACGGTACCAGGAATCAACACGATGTGCTGGGTGTCTCCATGACTGGCTTCGTACAGCATCGACAAATCACCCTGTTGAGTACGAGTCGGAAGACCGGTGGAAGGGCCGACCCTGTTGACATCCCAGATAACACCGGGCACCTCTGCGAAGTAGGCCAGCCCGATGAACTCGGACATCAGTGAAATGCCCGGGCCACTAGTGCAGGTCATTCCACGACCACCCGCCCAGCCGGCGCCGATTACCATACCAGCGGCGGCTAACTCGTCCTCGGCCTGAATTACAGCGCATGTCGCACCGCCATCATCACCTTCTCTGAGTTTTGGCAACCATTCGATAATGCTCTCAGCTAGAGATGAAGAAGGGGTGATTGGATACCATGAAAGCATATTCACTCCGCCAAAAATCGAACCCAGTGCTACAGCCTCATTGCCTTCCACTAGGAATGTATCTGGATTCTTGTCGCGACTCTCGACACGATATGGTATGGGGTCTCCCCAGTTCTCTGCAGCGTAGGCGCGACCCTCGCCAATGGCCCTCTGATTCAACTCGATGGCCTTCTCCTTGCCCTTGAACTGGTTATTCAGGGACTCGTCGATTGCAGCCGCATCGATTTCCAGCAGATGGGCAAGTGCTCCGACATAGTACATGTTACACATCAGGCGAGCCAGTTTCGGATTGATTCCCCTCGCCATCTTAGTCATCGGCATTCCATATGAGGGGCAATCATCCCTGTCCACGGGGAGTTTGGCGTCCTCGTTGTAAATCACGATGGTTCCGGGCTCAATCCGCTCGAGGTCTTTGTGCCAGGTGTCCTTGTTCATCAAGACCTGAATGTGCGCCTTGTCACCTGGTGCCTGATAGCCCCGATCACTTGCGCGAATAATGAACCAGGTCGGAAGTCCGGAGATATTGCTTGGGAAGAGGTTCTTCCCACTAACTGGAACGCCCATCTGGAACATCGAATTGAGCACAATCAGGTTAGCGGACTGAGAACCTGTCCCGTTCGCCGTTGCTATATTGATAGTGAAGTCGTTGCAGATACGCTCCATCGTTTTCTGCTTCTCCATGGTTCTGCTCGGCACCACCTAGGGGTTCGCGCAAGATGACCCGGTAATAATCCGGTATTAGCCGTTACCGTTACCAACTCACAGGATTCGGGACGATTGCGTGTCCGTTGGCATTTTGAATGAGGTCGCTTTCCGCCGCCATATGCCCATCCCCGAGGCGCTACAGAATGCATGGTCCGAGGCTACCGCTCTGACCGAATCAGGAGAGCCGGAGAAAGCCTTGGAACTGCTGCGATCCGTAGCTTGGGATGCCTGTCAGAACGGTGCTCAGAAGGCGAGGACCCTGCGCTTCGCAGCTGATGCAGGCACGGCCCTCGGAGAACAAGATACTGCCAACCAGAAGCGCCATTGGCAGCGTGCCCACAAGAACTACCGCAAGGCGCTAAACTTCGACCCCAAGGACAAGGAGACTAGGCGGCGCATGAACAAACTCGCTTCGATGATGGACGAGCAGGCAGTCTCCTTGGGTCTTGGCTTGCAAATCTTCGACGAAGGAAACCCGACTCCAGTGGGGATGATTGCATTCTTAGTGGCCTTCATGCTGGTACTGGTCTCGTTCAAGGTGATTCCAGATTTCTTCGACACACCTGAAGATAACCCTGTGGTCACTCTTGAGATATCGTACATGCCAACTGGAAGCAACGAGAGAGTCACAGCGTTAGTCGAGATCGAACTCTATCCAGACGAGGCGCCTCTTCATGTGGAAAACTTCCTCCTCCTCACTGAAGAATTTAGGTACGACTTTACAGAGTTCCACAGGATCATCGACGATTTCATGATTCAAGGAGGCGACTTTGAGAACCAAGATGGAACCGGGGGGTATACCGGGAAGTGGTATGGATACTGCAATGGAGAGGAGTTTGACAGCACAGGAAATAGATACAGCCCGGATACCTGTGGTCAATCGAGTTGGACGCTACCGGATGAGGCCGACAACGGACTCCTCCACATCCCCGGGTCCCTCGCTATGGCAAAGTCCTCGGCCGCCAATACTGGTAGCAGCCAGTTCTACATCGTGCCAGAGGACAGCACCCCGAGTCATTTGGATGGAGTTCACACGGTTTTCGGTCAGGTAATCAGCGGCTTGGATCACATCACAGCTATCAGTGAGGTCCAGACAAGTGGAGGAGACAGTCCTCTGAACGAGGTCCGCTTGATGCATGTCACTGTGAATGATTGACCATCTAACGCAATTTAGCAATGGGTCAACTTCATGGAGCCCATCCCTGCCGACATCACCGTAGGTGATGACATGAGCGAGGCCGATCCCTTTGATGCGAGATCTCACTTCGATACAAGCGACGGCTCACAAGCCTCCTTTGTCGACATAGGGGTACTGGAACGTTCGGGAATATGCGATCTAGCCGAAATACCCGCTTCGATTCGTATTCTCCTTGAGGCAGCTCTTCGCAAGTGCGATGGCTTCCTGATTACCGAGGAAGATGTTCTAAGGATAGCCACATGGTCCCCGGAGATGACTCCCGCGGAGATTCCCTTCAGCCCAAGTAGAGTCATCCTACAGGATTTCACAGGGGTGCCTGCAGTCGTCGACATCGCCGCACTGCGTGATGCTATGGTGGCAATGGGAGGGGACCCAGAGAGAGTCAATCCGCAGGTACCGGTCGATTTGGTCGTAGACCACTCGGTCCAAGTTGATATCTCCGGTTTGTTCCCAAATGCGCGCGAGCGTAATCTTGAGATTGAGTACGAACGCAATCTCGAACGCTACAAGTTTCTGAAGTGGGGTCAGCAGAGTCTCGACAACTTCCGTGCTGTACCTCCTGGCCGAGGCATCGTCCATCAAGTGAATCTGGAGTGGATAGCGAGTGTGGCTCGGGAGGAAGAGGGAATATGGATTCCTGACACTCTAGTGGGTACGGACTCCCATACCACGATGATCAACGGCCTCGGTGTCCTAGGCTGGGGAGTAGGTGGTATCGAGGCTGAGGCGGTAATGCTAGGCCAACCGATTTACATGCTGCTACCGGAGGTAGTCGGATTCGAGCTCAATGACTCACTCCAGCCAGGTGTAACCGCGACCGACATGACCCTGAGGGTGGTGGAGATGTTGAGGGAGCACGACTGCGTGGGCAAGTTCGTCGAATTCCATGGATCTGGACTTGCTGGACTCAGTCTCCCAGACCGAGCCACAATCGCCAATATGGCTCCTGAATACGGCGCCACATGCGGCTTTTTCCCCGTGGATCAGGCTACTCTTGACTACATGCTACTGTCGGGTCGCGAACCTTCCCATGTCGAGGATGTCAAGCGCTATTTGTCTGCACAGGGCTTGTTCTACACCGATTCCACACCAGCTCCTTCGTTCACTTCTTCCCTATCGCTTGATCTTTCGACCGTCGAACCCTCGCTGGCCGGGCCTAAGAGGCCTCAGGATAGGGTGCCGCTGTCCGAGATGAAGTCACATTGGAGAGAGAGTCTGAATGCTCCAATCGGTCATCAGGGCCACGGTATCGACTCCTCACAAAACGATGCCAGTGCCGCAATCGCCGGGCGTGATACGGAATTGGAGCACGGCGATGTCGTAATCGCTGCCATCACGAGTTGCACCAACACTAGCAACCCCAGCGTGATGATAGCGGCAGGATTACTCGCCCGAAATGCCCGTGGCAGAGGGTTGTCAATCAAGCCCTGGGTAAAACCCAGCCTCGCTCCCGGTAGCAGGGTTGTAACTGAGTACTACGATGCTGCCGGCTTGACAGAAGACCTCGATGCCCTTGGATTCAGCGTTGTCGGTTACGGCTGCACCACCTGTATTGGCAACTCAGGGCCACTCGATGAGGAGATAGAGGCCGCCGTAGATGAGGCGAAACTGGTCGTCGGCAGTGTTCTCTCAGGAAATCGAAACTTCGAGGGTAGGATTCACCAGAAGGTCAAGGCAAACTATCTCGCAAGTCCTCCTCTCGTGGTGGCCTACGCCCTTGCTGGCACTCTCGACATCGATTTCTCGAGCGATCCTCTCGGTCGCACTAAGTCGGGCGAACCGGTAATGCTAGCGGACATCTGGCCCAGCGACGACGAAATCCGCTCGACCATCGATGAGGTAATCGGACCTGAGATGTTCAAGCAGCGCTACGAGGACATCCTCAGAGAGCCACGTTGGGACGCGATTCCCAGCAAGTCTGGATCTCTGTATCCTTGGGACGACTCTTCAACCTATATCCGACTCCCTTCCTTCCTTGGAGGAATTCAGCCTGAACCGGCTCCGATAGAGGCGATTCATGGCGCTAGAGTTCTGGTAAAGGTCGGTGATTCGGTGACCACCGATCACATCAGTCCGGCCGGTGCGTTCCCTCATCACGGTCCTGCTGGTCAGTACCTGATAGACAACGGAGTCCAGCCGCGTGACTTCAACTCATTCGGAAGCCGCCGAGGCAATCACGAGGTGATGGTGCGTGGTACCTTCGCCAACATCCGGATGCGTAATCAGATAGCGCCCGGCACGGAAGGCGGCTTCACAACGCACTTCCCCACTGGAAAAGTCACCTCAATATACGAGGCCAGCACCAGATACCGCGAGGACAGTACTCCTCTGGTCGTGCTCGCTGGCTCTCAGTATGGAACTGGCAGCAGCAGGGACTGGGCTGCCAAAGGCACCCTGATGCTAGGTGTGAGGGCAGTCATAGCTACCTCATTTGAGAGAATTCACCGTTCCAACTTGGTGGGAATGGGAGTCCTTCCTCTGACCTTCCTAGAGGGTGAAGACGCTGTCAGCCTCGGCCTAGACGGCTCCGAGCTATTCGACATCCCCGCGAGAGCTGATTTGCAGCCGATGTCGTTGATACCAGTTACAGCCACTAGGTCCGACGGTAGCACAGTCGAGTTCGAAGCCGTTGTAAGGCTGGACACACCGGTCGAGGTTGAATACTACAGGAACGGAGGCATTCTGCCGACCGTTCTGAGGAATCTGGCCGAAGCATGAAAGCCGCCATCGTAGCCCGGAGACTGAGGAACTGATTCTCGGAGCATTGACCATGGAACTTAGGGGGACTGTCAGATTCCGATTCCGCTCTCCTGAGCACGATGTCGATGTGCTGCTTGAGGGCGATTCTGCATGGGTCACTAAGGTTCGTGAGGAATTGGAACTCTCGGGAGAAGTTGGCGTACTACAGCCTCTAGCTGCTCGTTTAGCCGAGCCCGGCGAGCCCGAGCCCGAATCAGCCATGGGAGAGGGGGCTGAAATATACGAAGAAATACCCCTTCCTGAGGATGCAGTCCTACCAGGTCCTCCACCAGATCCCTCGAGGATTCCCTCAGTGGTCCGCACCATCGGCAGCCTTGATGTGGACTCTGAAGTCGCTGAACTTGGTGGCGGCGAGAGGAGCGAACCGGATATCATGACTATCATAGAAATCCTTGACGAACTGGAGGACGAGGTGGAGCCGTTGTCCGACAACTTGTCGGGAGAACCGCTGACCGAAGCCTGGATTCAACTCCTCCTCACCCTCGTGGTCCGTGAGCACGGTCACACTTCGTTGCCTCTGAGCGCGATAGAACAGGCTGTGGGAGACAGGACGAACCGACAAGGAGTGGATCTCGAAATCTTCCTCGACCGTCTGTGGATGATGGGAAGGTTGGAGAGGATTCACGGTGGGGCGGAGGTCCAGTATGCACCTAACCCCAGTTGGTTGGAGTCGCGTTAATACTTCATTGAAACCACCAACTCCTATGGAGTTGCCAAACTCATTTGGGGCGAAGGCATAAGTGATGAGTGAATCTCCGGTTGAGCATGCTGCATACGCTTGAGTCTACCCGAAATCGAACCAAGGAGGGTCGAAAGGCCGTCTTCATGGTATTATTGATGCTGACCTCACTGATGGTTTCGTTAGTGCCAGCCGTGAGCGCTTCACACATCACTCAGTACGCAGTGCAACGTGATCCTGCTCACCTGTCAGTGGGCGATCTGAATTGTGACGGCCATAACGATATCCTTTCTGTTAGTGTGATGGGTCACTACATCACAGCCCTTTACAACGACGGACAAGGTAATTTCGCAGACAGGCAGGATGTGTTCATATCGAACAATGCTTCGCAGCGTGCAGGTTTCGTGGATACTGCTAACTCTGTTGACGCCGAGATTGCTGACATCGACGGCGATGGTGTGAATGATATTGTCTACTACCAAGAAAACATACGCTTCGTCGGAGAGAGCTTCGTCAGGCCGGGCAACCTGACTACGATGTGGGGGGACTGCTCCGAAAGGGTGAACCAGTGGGACAACACTGAGATTACAGTTTCCAATCCGTATCACCTCGGGATGGAGGTCGGTGACATCGATGGGGATGACAATGCCGACATCGTGCTACTGACAAGCGACGCTACAGCCACCAACCAATACATACAGATTTACCGCGGACCAGATCCTTCTCTTTTGACCAACCAGCAATCGATACCCGTTCCTCTAACCAATGGAATGTACGTCGAGACTCACTTAGGGCATTGGGGAGAGACAGTTCAAGGAGGTGGAATTCCAGGAGGCTTGGGCGACTGCGAGGACCTTGACATCTGGCTCCTCAGAACGCCTCCGTACAATACTGGAGTGGGAACCTCTGTCGGACACTATGACAACATGACCGTGCTTGAGTACGATTGCATAACTGACCAGTACCCAAATCCTCTGGACGCAACCGCTCAGGGCATCCACGAGTTCAAGCTCGATGCTGAGCACAACTATCCGCTATATGGCATCGACATCGCCGACACCGATGGAGACAATGAGATAGATCTTATCGCGGCAGTTGATGGAATCACTGGAAACATTTCCTATGCCACTAGGTCAGGCAGCAGTTGGAACACCCAGAACTACGTCTACCTCGGAGACTACCTCGGTGCCTCGATTACCATCGTAGATGTGAACCAGGACGGAGAGGTCGACTTCTTCGTACCCACTGAGGTAACTCTAACTCGTTTACAGGACTCATCAGCGCAGAACCAGACTTACCTGCTGCTGGAGAACCTCCGTGAGATTAACTCAGTCGAGATTATCCTCGCCAACCCCAGCGGTCCAGGATACCTCTCCTCTCTTTCATTCGATGTCGGACGCCGACCCACCATGGCCATCCCCGGTCAACTCCAAGGGGGCGACAACAGCGCCTACGAGATTATCATTGGCCAGCGTGACTACTCCTACAGGTTCTCAGATGGAGCCATGTGGCTTGATACTCAAGGCTGGGCCGGAGCAGGCGATTTCCTCTCAGTACTAACTCTGGACAACGAGGACGTAGGCATCACAGGAGTAACTATCGCGCCCGCGTCATACAATCCAGCTACTGGGGAGGCTGAAATTGGCGAGGGCACTAGATGGGTTAACGTGACTGTCAAGAACACAGGACTCAATCCTCTAACTGGATCTGTAGATGTCGACCTTGAGGTCAAGGAGGTACTTGGCGGGACCGACACCGTGGTTTATTCAAATGACTTTGAGGGCAACGAGGATACCACTAACTGCGCCAACTGTGCCTTTGCGAAGCACTCCTACACTGGGATGTACGGGACCGGAGCCTCGTCTTGGCACATAGAGACCAACTCTACTGCCGCCACTCAGAACGTCTCCTGGTACGAGGCTGACAGTAACCCGACTGATTACTACTGGGCGGGTATGGACTACAATGGCGACAACGAAACCGATTCGGGTTACTACAACAATATGGACGAGGCACTGATTCTAGAGAACGTTGACCTGACCGGCGCGGATGCTGCGTACATGGACCTCTCAGTGATGTGTACGACTGCGTTCTTTGAACTCTATTTGGCCGAGCAGTACTCGGTCGTAGAGCGATGGTTGTACGAAGACTCGTGCGGAATTGAGGTCTGGACCGACGGCAATGGATGGGAATCCGTCTTCTTCAACGGAGGTTGGGACAATGAGCGCTACTTCCGTATATTGTACCAAGGAGTTGACCCGGAATACAACACCTACAACAACAATTTCTACTATGAAACAGCCACTGGATGGCTGAACTACACAGAAGGCGGTGGAACCTCTCCCGACCCCGATGAGAGAGAATCTATCGATTTAACGCGATACGCGGGTCAAGTGGTCGACATCAGATTCCGCTTCCGCAGCGGTCTGATGGGCTCCGTTGGCCCCGCTGGGTCATCACAGGATACTGGCTATGACGGATTCGCCTTTGACAACATCACCATCAGGAAGACGGACATAACATTCGGTACTACTGAGACCGTGAGCCAGCAGTTGGACTTCAACAACTTCGCAGCCGGCGCATCAGAAGAAGTAAGTCTCACTGCTGACTTCATCGACAACAGGACATACTACGTGAAGACCGAACTGACCAACCCCACGGGTTTCACCAACATGGACGAACTCAATGACGATATCAGGTTCCAGTTGACAGTGAACAATTTGTTTGATCCGTGCCTTGCCGAGGAGCACTGGGTCGATTTGGAGAATGGAGTCAGGTACGCCTCAGGCGAGCGTGACATCCGTGTCAAGGCCCAGAACTGCGGCAACACACTGACTGACTTCCAGTTAGAGGCATTCATTCAGAACGCCGAACCCGATCTCGTCGCTATCGAGGATTTCTCAGGCATCGAGCCAATGTGGTCAGATGACGGCAACCAGAATGGTAGCAGACTTGACGACTCTACAGGCTCAAACGACATGCTTCCTCAGAACGTCGGCGTGTTCAACAGTCACGCCTACTGGCTGGGCCACCCGAGCAACGGCTACGGCGACAACTGGAACGAAACCGTGACATTGGACCCAATCCCCGTTGCGGCAACAGGGGCCGACTTCACCTACCTGACCTTCGACTACTACGCTGAGGGTGACTATCTCAAGGACAACAACGGCAATATCCTAGCTATTAGGGATGCAGCCAACCTAGAGATTACTTGGACCAAGCAAGGAGAGGTCTTCGAGGGAGTTGTCTATGGAACATGGACCGACCTTAATGAGAACGGCATCCAGAATACAAATCCAGAAGATCCTAACTTCCACCGCTGCGAGGATTTCGACCTCAACGGCTACGACGAGGTCGAGTATTTCGGCGACCATTCAGACAATATCAACTCAGTGGTCTGGTTCGACTCCGAGAACATCCTCAAGTCAGTTACCGTCGACTTGACACATATCGTCATCCTAAACCGCACCAGTTCTGATACCGGAGATTGGCGTGACGAGTGCACATCTCTTTCTGGCTCTGATGTCTCTCTGACATGGAGATTCCAGTCGAATGACGATGGAGTTAACGGCAACGCTGGACTGTCCGGCTTCGGTGTTGACAACATTCGTGTAGAGGAATTCACCTTCGAGGACGATGGGACCTACACAGTCGACGTGACTGGGCTCGATGCCGCTGAGCATCAGATAGTCAACATGGCCACACACGACTTCCAGAGTGGCATATACAAGATTGACGTGACCACCATCTTCGACAACACCGATCCTATGACTGCATGGTACAACGAGACTGAAGTCACCACCGCCAACAACTACTCGTCAATTATCTTCAGCATCGCCAGCGCGGACATAACCTTGCTTCAGCCTGACGTTTTGGAGTGTGTGGCTGACATAACTTACGAGTGCGTCTATCCAATCGATGATGCATCAGCCCACAGTTTCGCTGTACCGCTTCTTAACGGGGTCATCACGGGTGAGTACCAGATTACAATGAAGGTCGTTGATTTGGACACAGGACAGACTGTTTACGAAGAATCAAGCGACAACGGGCCATTCGACCTCGCTCCTCACGAGAGAGGTCAGGCCAACTGGACCAACCCATACAATTCGTGGTACGACGCACATACCTACAACATCAGTTTCTACGCTGACTTGTTCCAAGAAAACGGCACTCTCGAGTCCTCGGGTAACGACCGCTACTTTGAGATTCAGTTTTATGACAACATCGATGTCGCAATCCTGTCCAACCCGACAGATCAGAACCGTCTGCAGAGCGTCAAGAAGGACCTAGATGCGATGGGTAAGACGTACACTCAGCTGCGCATGGAAAACTGGGATACCTATGGGACACCTGACTGGGTTGAGCACTTCAACAAGGTGCTGCTGCCATGGCAGACCGATTACAATGTCTACTACGGCGAGTACTATGAGGCACTGGCTGAGACCCGCGAAAGCGACGGACTCAGCCTAACCGAGACTCTCGAGGATTACATGAGTGGAGGGGGTACGGTGCAGATGCACCTCGGTCCTTACCGCAACGAGTACCAGCCCAACAGACTACCGTTTGGCATGGACATCGCGATGAGGAATCAGGTCAACTTTACCGTTGACAACAGAGTCCACTATAGCAACCTGACCATTGTGGACCAATACCATCCGATACTCAGCAACGTCGACCCGATTGCGTTCAGTGGAATCAATGGCGGCTCACATGTCGCTCTTGCCGGACTCGATGCAGCACAAGTCCAATCCACCCAGATTCCGCAGGTATGTGGCGGTCGCATCAGTGATCCGACAGGGACCTTCCACACTCTGATGCGTGACACTGAATATGATACCCAGTCTCTTTTATCACTATGTAATCGAGGCGCTGGAGGTCTGATAGTCACCACAATAGATGTCGAGAATCCGAGCGTGTCTGAAGAGTTTGGAGGCTCAAGTATACCACTGCTCTCTAATATGCTGGCTTACCACATGACTCCTTACCCGAATGACTTCGGTATCGTTGAGGAAAGTTTCGATCTTACCATCAATGGAGTCGCACCTTCGATAGACTCCGTCACAGGAGCCTACGCGACCATGTACATCAAGAGCAACTCTGATCTTGATTTCAGTTACATCACGTCAGTTGAGGGAGTAGTAGCGGACTGGACACTGGAGTCTGGGAATAACGATTCAGTGACAGGATGGGATGGCTTGGTGATAGATGCCGACGAGTATAGTCACACCCAACAGACCAGCCCGAGCATCCCAACCCTCGGCTCTTTCTGCGTTGGCGACTCTGCCTCGACAACAGGTTGCCGAATCGGTGCCGAGTGGCTGCTTACTCTGTACTTGCACGACGAAGCCGGACACACTCGTATAACCTATGTCCGACTGGTCACAGATGATACTCTGGCAGACGAGTTCAGGCCAATGGCAAGCGCAACCATGGTCGAAGACGCCACTACAAGTGAGTACGTCAGCCTTGACGGCACCAAGACAGTCGCTGGCGTGGACTGGCCAATTTACCGAGCCAGACTGTCCGACACAGGCGACCTCAGCGTCTCGTTTGATGCCAGCGAGAGCTACGATCCCGACGCACCCGAAGGTGAGAAGGGCATCGAGCTTTACGAGTGGAAGGTCTTCTTTGATTATCCATGGGACAGTTCCGAGCCAACACTAGAGGGACATGTCTTCCAAATTCCGGCAGCCGCCGGAGGAGACGATTGGTCCTACGTATTCAGGAACCTGACTGCTAGTCCGGATGGAAATCTTGAGAACGAAATCAGAATCGAACTGATTGTCTACGATAAGGCAGGTAAGCAGAGTGAGAAGCACAGGATGTACTTCGTAGTCGTTGGAGAAGACTTCGGCGATGATGAGCCGATAGTGCAGTTCACCAACCCAGGTCCCAACGAAAATCAGAACGCTGACCTAGTGACCATTACTGGTACCTTGATTTCAGGTGCTGAGAATAGTGACGTCATCATTGAAGTAGCTCTAACTGAGGCCGTACTGGATTACACCCCAACTCAGAAAATCACCCAGAAATCAATTGGTAAGTACAACGTCACGGAAATGCTCTCTGATAATCAGCAGTTCACGATGACATTGGACATCTCTGATCTCTATCAGGAAACAGGAGTTGCTGCCACTATCTATGTGAAGATCAAGGAGGGTGACGGTGAAAGGCACACTCTCTACCAGCAGATTGGAATTACACTAGTCCCTCATATCGAGGAGGTAGTGACCACCGATGACAACGATGGCATGAGTATGCTATTGATTGGTGGCATCGGGGTATTCGTCCTTCTGCTTGTAGTAGTAGTCACGATGATGATGCGCGGACGAGGCAAGGACTCTGATGAGGACACAGTCGAGCAGTTCGGAGGTGTCGAGGAGATGGATCCAGTCGAGGCTTACGTCCAGCAGATGGTTGCCTCAGGGTATGACGAACAGACCGCCCGGAAATACGCTCAAGATTACTATGCCCAGTACTATGAACAGCAACGCAAGGGTGGCAGTTGACGCTAGCCACCAAGTGGCTGCTCTAGACGCACCTTGAAGACAGGGTGGTGACAGCGCTGGATGTGGACACATCCGGGCCACATACTGTAGCCGATATTTCCCTCGCCGACGTCGGCGAAGCCAGAATCTCGTGGGCCCGAAGCAGGATGCCGGCGTTGGCAGCCTTGCGAGACGCTACAGAGAGCGAAAAACCACTTGCCGGCCAACGCATCGCTGGGTGTCTGCACGTCACTAAGGAGACTGCAGTTCTAATTGAAACACTGAGGGCGGCCGGGGCTGAGGTTTCGTGGTCCGGCTGCAATCCTCTATCGACTCAGGATGACGTGGCGGCATGGTTGGCAAGAGAGGGTTACGATATCCACGCATGGTATGGCCAGGGGACCGAGGATTTCTACCAGTGCATCGACCGGACGCTCGACTTTGGCCCGACACTGACCCTCGATGACGGCGCCGATCTAATCTACCGAATCCACAGTAAATTTTCTGAGTTGGCAGAAGGCATCATCGGAGGTACCGAGGAGACAACCACAGGAGTTCACCGCCTACGGGCGATGGCCGATGCAGGGGAGTTGCTGTATCCAGTTATCGCGGTGAATGACGCGGCCACCAAGTGGGACTTCGACAACGTGCATGGCACCGGACAATCGACTTTAGACGGCATCATCAGAGCCACCAGCGTTCTCTTGGCCGGCAAGGACTTCGTTGTCGCAGGCTACGGTCACTGCGGCAAGGGACTAGCCACACGCGCTAGAGGGATGGGGGCAAACGTCATCGTGACTGAAGTAGATCCATTGTCAGCGTTGAGTGCGGTGATGGACGGTTTCAGAGTAATGAAGATGGATGAGGCCTCCTCTCTAGGGGATATTTTCTGCACTGCCACCGGGATGAAGGACGTGATTGTAGGGAGGCACTTCGAGTCAATGAAAGATGGTGCCATAGTCTGCAATACCGGGCACTATGACTGCGAGATTAACATACCAGATCTTGAGAATAGATCCACTGGCTACCGGACAATCAGAGAGAACAACGAAGCCTTCCAAATGGAGAATGGCCGTACAATACATCTCCTGGCGAGGGGCCGTTTGGTGAATCTCGCCGCCGCCGAAGGTCATCCCAGTGAAGTGATGGACATGTCATTCGCCAATCAGTTCCTAGCATTGTGTCGCCTAGCCTCTGAGGGCAGTGAGTATGACAACAGAGTTTACGATATCAGTCCTGAGCAAGATACTGAGTTGGCCGCACTTAAACTCAAGACAGCAGGAATCAGCATCGACGAGTTGACGTCTGAACAGATTGCCTACCTCGACGACTTCAGTGCCGGGACCTAGTCCTCTAATGACTCAAACTCATCTGCTTCGATTATCTCTTGAGTCCCGTCGAGCCAACCCTCCTCAATGACCGAGAATTCGGGAATGTCAGGACTCCATCTTATCGGCAGCTTGTCTCCGGACTGCACTACTAGTTCGAGTCTCTCGCCCAGAGCCGGCATCCTCTGTCCAACCATGGCGGCATACAACTTGCTGTACCTGATGGTTTCCGGTATGCAGATTCGCCCGCTACTGGTCTCGATATCTATTGCACGGTCGAGGTCTAGGGCATGCCGATTCAGTTTGTGTAGCAATCCTGAGGTGACACGTGATATCGCCATGAAACAAATCAATATGAAGACGAATACCATGAGAAATCCCCATGTTGAATTCCCGACGAGCGTCATCGAAATAGTCCCTAGGAGGAATACTATGGGCGCGATGAAGGTAATCAGAAAGAAAGTGGGAGAGATTGGCTTGCGTTTCTTCATCCTCTCGATTATCGCCCAGCGAGGATGTTTGGGGTTCTGGGGCCTGAAGATTTCATCCTCTTCCATTTTAGCGGCTCTGGATACCATCCGGTTCACCGATTCCATACGAGCAAGTTGGTTGCTGCTGGTGGCTTCCATACCCTCGCCGAAGAGATCTTCAAGAAGTTCAGCACACTCCTCATAGTGCCCTATTCTGACTAGAATAGCTATCTGTTCGATTAACGGAGCGACTTCGTAAGGAGCAATTTCACGCCTGTCCTGCCACCACCTGAGACCATCTTCTAACATCCCTAGGTGGTCAACTAGCAGGACTCCTCCAAGCCTCCAAGCCTCGAAGTTCTCTGGGTCTATCTGTACGACTCTACGCAGTGCCGTCATCGACTTCGCTGACTGCTTGAGGTCAGGCTGCACTTGTTTGCCCCTAGTCTCAGCAGGTAGTGACCAGCGGGCCACTCCCATCCATCCGTCGACGTGGATAGAATCGATGGCCACAGTTTTCTTGGCTGCTTCGAGGGCACCGGCCCTGTCACCTGACTGCTCTGCCTCTATTGCATCGAGCCACGTCATCTCGGCGCTCTTGGCCATGACCCTTGCTGGAGCGCGCGATGCATGAAGGCTGGGGTTGGATTGTCAATCAACGGCCTCTGCCCTTATGTCTGCTACTTGGACGGCCCCCGCCCTTCCAGTTGTCTCTAGGATTTGGTCTACGCCGTCTCCCCTGTGTCTTCCTCGATCCTTTACCTTCGACCGGCTTCCGAGTGTCACAGCGGTTGCATACAGTCCTCGAGGCATAATTGTGATTTTTGCACTTCGGGCAGCTCCAGTCTCCCGGCTTCATATTTGAGTTATTGAAGCCGCCTGAGTTATTTGATCGATATCCACGAGAATCTCTACCTCTTCCGCCACCGCCTCTCGGTTTTGGCTCTTCGCAACCAGTGCGATTGCAAACTTTCTTGTTAGAGAAATTGTGATTTTTGCACTTCGGACAACTCCAGTCTCCCGGCTTCATATTTGAGTTATTGAAGCCGCCTGAGTTATTTGATCGATATCCACGAGAATCTCTACCTCTTCCGCCACCGCCTCTCGGTTTTGGCTCTTCACAACCATTGCGATTGCAAACTTTCTTGTTTGCATAATTGTGATTTTTGCACTTCGGACAACTCCAGTCTCCCGGCTTCATACTTGAGTTCCTGTCTCTTCCGAACTTGCGGTCATGGCCCCTTTGATCGTTACCTTGTCTACTGCCTGGACGACTATCACGCCCTCTTCTGAATCTACTTTCGCTCGTTCGACTATTGTGTCGACTCTGGTTGGCCCTCCCACTGGGAGCAATCTCAACTGGCGACCCTATTGCGCTACCTCCCTCTACACCTCCGTTCAGAGGATGTACGTGAACCAGAGGTTCATCGGATGGGCCCAACACAGTTTCCACTCTCCCGAGCGTCTTTCCTCCAACGATTCGGATACCAGCTCCCAGCCTAGGCGCGCGCCCCTCAAAGGAGACCAAGAGCCCACCTTCGTGCGACTCTCTGGACACTCTGCCGGAGAAACTCATGGCTCAGCCGCGGCGCCTACCATACATGAGGGCTGCGACTGTTGCCATGGCCATAATAGGGAGGCCTACTGCAGGTAGCAGACCACCTTCCTCCTCTTCTTCGGAAGGGGTCGGAGGTCCGGGCTCAGGCTCATAGAAGAGATGCGAGTTGTTCACTGTCTGAGAGACCTCTGAGCACTTACCTGAGGTATCGCACCCTTCGATGGTGATGACGTACTCCCCCTCATTCCACAGTTCGAAGTTGATATTCGGAGTAGACCACGTATTCCCAGTGGAACTCACCGAACCTGTCTGCGAACCATCTATTGACATTGAGAACGCCACAGATTCGCCGTCTGGATCACTGTACTGTCCCTGCATTGACCATTGCGCCCCCTCCCACTCAGTACTCATTATCGTCAACACGGGTGGTGCAGACTCCTTGTTCAAACCGATGTCATACACGTGCTCAAGAGAATATACTTCGGTGGTGCCAACGACGCTGACCCAGACTCCCACCGGGCCGGGCAGCGAGTTGGATGAAGAAAGATCTACTGTGACCTCTCCGTTGAATGCAATCGTGGAAGTGGGTGAGGACTGCCCGTCCTGAATCAGCCCAATCTCGATTTCTAAATCAGGCCATTCGGAAGTTGGGCTGATTGTAATAGGATGAGGGTCGCTTAGGGTTTGCGTGGATGTCGAAAGAGAGAACGGCACACCTAGATTCCATGTCCTGCTACCAGTGCTCTGTCCTGCTGGGTCGACAGCCTCGCAACTGACTTCTTCAGTATTGCCGCGAGGAATCTCAGCCCACCAAGATCGGTCACTGCCCTCCGACAGCTGTAGTGAAGGTGCCCCGGTGCAGTGGATGTCTAACTTAGAGACACTGCCTTCGTCAGAGAACCATAGGGATACATCTTCCCAGTACGCCCAGACGTGCTGCCCTCCGCTAGGAGAGGGGAACCATGCGCCCTCTGGAGGCGCAACATTGGTCCACTCAGGAGGGTCATCGACAGGAATAGGGGCTGTGGTAAAGTCTGCGAATAGGTCTTCTCCGAGCGGCCAGTCGTCGCGAGGAGAGTTGGGGCTGAGGCTGTATGTCAG
>Ga0163108_10001264_pt1 | contig 18624 bp, 11 predicted proteins | sample Fk1155metaG_FD_109644 | JGI IMG/M metagenome (GOLD analysis project Ga0163108, IMG submission 109644) | Marine microbial communities from the Central Pacific Ocean - Fk160115 155m metaG | ecosystem: Environmental > Aquatic > Marine > Oceanic > Photic zone | place: The Central Pacific Ocean...
AGGAATCTTGGGATCCCGAGCGGTATCACCTGTTTTCAGAAAGGTCTCGGCGCGTTTGGGATCCTGTTGGAAGTAAGCGGTCTGTTCTTCCACCAGCTTGCCCAAGATGGTGGTTTCGGCGGCCGTGGGACGCCGACTGGTCAGTAATCGAAACATGTCGACGATAATGGCTGCCGTATCATCCTGGTGTTGCTGCACGAGTTTCTGCGCCAGGATACGAGCGGCTTCGACGAATTGTGGATCATTCATCATCACGACGGCCTGCAGGGGAGAAGCGGTCCGTTCACGCTTGACGACACACACGTCTCGCTTGGCCGCGTCCAGTGTCATCATCACAGGGGCCGGTCCGGTTCGTTTCCAGAAGGTGTAGAGACTGCGGCGGTACAGGCCTGCCCCCTTGTCGCGTCCGACCGGCTTAAAAGAAACGGCTACCTCGTAGGGGCGTACTGGCGGACCGCCAACCTTGTTGACCAGGAGGCCACTCACGGCCAGGGCATTGTCACGTAGCATCTCTGCCGGAAGTTGGAACCGTGGCCCTCGAGCCAACAGGCGGTTGTCCGGGTCCCGTTCCTGCAATGCTGCCGTGACGGTCGATTGCTGACGGTACGTTGCGGACATCACCATGGTCTTGAGCAGGTAGCGCAAATCCCATTCATGTTCGATCAGATCGCGGGCCAGCCAGTCCAGTAGTTTCGGGTGACTGGCGGGTTTTCCCTGGCTGCCAAAATCTTCCGGCGTACTGACCAGGCCCTGGCCGAAAAGCATCTGCCAGTAACGGTTCACCGTCGTGCGAGCTGTCAGGGGATGATTGGGAGCGACCAGCCAACGAGCTAATCCAAGGCGATTGCGAGGTTGGTCGCGCGGGAAAGAAGGTAATGCGGCCGGCGTTCCGGAGTCCACACGCTCCTGGGGATCGTCGTAGGCGCCACGTTGTAGCCGATGCGTCGAGCGGGCGCGATGTCGCTCTCGCATGACCATGATTTCCGTGATGCCATCCACGGTCTTGCTGCGTTGTTGGCGGACCTGTTGTAACTGGGCCAGTTGTTTCTGGTAATCAGTGTCTGCAGTGGCCAGGTAGTAGCTTCGTAAATGACCCCGTGATGTTTCGTCAAGCGCATCCAGCGGACGGGTTAGTGCTTCCTGTAATGCGGTTCCGTTATGAACCTGCTGGAGCTCGAGCGGTGTGAGTTCTCGATTGTAGACACGAAATTCATCGACCAATCCGTTGGTGAATCCGCGGTCGCGAAAACGTTGACCAATCGTAATGTTGTCGCCGCCACTGCCTGTGATGTTCTTGTACAGGTTGTCGCGAATCATTTCCTGGTCAGCCAGTTGTCCATCCAGGTAAATTTTCAAACCAGCGGCACGGCTGGAACCATCATAGGTGATGGCGACGTGAACCCATGTCTTGGCTGCAATGGGCTTGCGGGTGCGTACCCGGATGGCGTTGCCAGGCCAGAAATGAATCAGCGAGGCACTCAGATGCCCGTTTTCCATCAACAGCTGGTAGCCACGACTGGCCGAGTCGGTCCAGGCACGCGAGCGGTGGAAGATTACGGAACGTTCCTTAAGGTCCGGTGTATTCATCCAGAGTGCGACGGAGAAAGGTTGAAACCGGGGGAAATTGCCGACCTTCAAGCCGATTCCATCATCGCCACTGAGCTTCACTCCCTTATCGATTTTTCCAGGTACGCTCTGGTTAGCACCGTTCTTGAAATCCTCGAAATGAAGATGGGCAACCTGTCCAGGAATGTCTGCTTTCTCCGGACGCTTTTGCAACCAGGCGTCGAAGGCCTCCTCACGGCCCTGGGCCACGATGGCCAACTGCTTTTCGGCACCCTGGATGCTCGCTTCCACCTCGCGTATCTTGCCCTTGGTGGCGTCATTGGTCAGCAGCAGTGTCGGAGTGGGTACCGAGGAAGTGAAGTAGGCATAGAGTCCGGCCTCGTCGATGTTGTTGAAGAAAGAAAAGAGCTGGTAGTACTCTTTCTGGCTGACCGGGTCGTACTTGTGATCATGACAACGGGCGCATTCCAGGGTGAGGCCCAGGAATGCCGTGGCCGCTGTTTGCGTTCGATCTGCCACGTATTCCACCCGGAACTCTTCTGGAACACTGCCCCCCTCGACCTTCTGGGGGTGTAACCGATTGAACGTCGTGGCCAACACCTGTTGGTCAGTGGCCTGGGGCAAGAGGTCCCCGGCCAGTTGCCAGGTAATGAAATTATCATAAGGCAGGTTGTCATTGAAAGCCTTGATGACCCAGTCTTTCCAGGGCCAGACGTAACGGTCACGGTCGACCTGGTAGCCGTACGTGTCGGAGTAGCGTGCAACATCCAGCCAGTTGGTTGCCATTCGTTCACCGTGGGCCGGGGTTTTCAAGAGCCGGTCCACGGCATTCTCGTAAGCCTTGCCGGAATCGTCATCCAGAAAATCGTCCAGTTCCTTGAGCGTCGGTGGCAGGCCGGTCAGGTCGAAAGTCAATCGTCGTAATAACTGTTCTCGTGAGGCAGTGGGAGACGGTTGCAGGCCCTCACCTTCGAGTCGGGACAGCACGAAGTGATCAATGGAATTACTGGGCCAGTCTGCTTTCTGGGTTGCCGGAATGTCTGCCTTAAGGATGGGCTCGAAGGACCAGTGCCGTTGGTAATTAGCCCCCTGCTGAATCCAGCGTTGTAAGATTTTCTTCTCGGCTGCCGTGATCGCTAGTTTGGAGTCAGGGGGAGGCATCTGGAAATCAGCATCCTCGCTGAGAATGCGCTCGAGCAACTTGCTCTTCGTTGGTTGGCCAGGTGACAAGACGGCCTTGGCTGCTGCAGCATGATCCAGCCTGAGTTCGCCTTGTCGAGCTTCTCCATCCGGTCCATGACACTTGAAACAGTTGTTGGATAGGATTGGGCGGACGTCGCGGTTATAGAGCACCTGGGATTCGTCCTCTGCGGCTGCGGCAACCGGGCCCGTGATGGCCAGTAGCAGCAGGAGCGTGTATCGAGATAGATGCGGTGGTAAGGACGCTCGAGGAAAGAAGGTTGAGTAGGGCATGGCTTTGTTTCAAAGGTTCCGTCGTTACCAGGTGTTGGCCAGGAGAGGTTTATTCTAACAGGATCATGAAAAGATGGCGATCTGCTAACGGCGAAAGAGTCGTGGTGCGTGGGGATGTGAACGGGTTGAGCGATGTGGTATCGCTGCCAGGTGTGGCAAGGAAATCAAGGACCATGAGCAAGGCGACCAGGATCGCAAGCAAACTCATGGGTAGGACGATCCAGGGGATACGTTCCATCACGGGGGCCTCTTCATACCGTGGTGACTGCAAAGCAATGTCACCAGGTCGCTTTTCTAGAAGGTCTGGCTGGGCACTTGATTTAAACTTGAGGTCTCTAGAAACCTAGTAGCTGACCGTCCACGAGACTGACCAGTACCCGACCCTCGTGATTCACGGCCACACCCCAGGCGACGGGGGCGGCTGGCAGATCAGCGGTCCAGAGTGTGGTTCCCTTTTCACGATCGAGTGCCGTCAGTGCGTACCGAGCAGGTTTTTTGCTTTCGGGATCTGCCTCGGCCTCACCGATTTCACCAGCTACCAGGACGACGTTACGCGTCAGTGCCAGTGCCTGCGGATCGCGGAAAGAGACATCCTGCCAGAGTCCGATCGGTTTTCCGTCTGCCGTCTTGTCAGGAGAGAGTCGCACCACGCGGTTTCCCGTGGCACGAATGACGGTGTTGCCATCGGCAGCCTGGAGGAAATGCCCTCCATGGTAGCGTGAGGGACCGTACTTGGGAGGCGAGTAGAGTAACTGGTCAAAGACACGGACTTTTCCATCCACCAGGAAAAGTTCTCGACCGCGAGGAGATCGTTCGAACATTTCCTTGCTGCCCTTGACCGGGAATTTTTCCTTGCCATCGGCGGGTCGCTTCCACCACTCGTTCTTGAGTTCGTTCAGACACTTGCCCGTTGCCGAGTCGTAGATAGCTGGCGAAACAACGTTGCCACCGGCCAGGTAAAGCTTGTCGTCGTGCAACAGTAAATGTCCCTGGACGCTCACTCCGGTTACCTGATCCTCCGCCACGAGTCGACCGGAGGTGTTGTTCTGCCAGCGAATCTTTCCGGTGCGAGCATCTAACGCGTAGAGATGCGTGCCGTCATAGCTGGTAATTCCGGCTGCCGCATAGACCAGGCCCTGGTCGGGATCGACGAGAACGCCGCTGCCAATTGGCCAGTTGGAAAGAAGGTGACCATGGACCAGGATCTTGCGTTCCGTCGGAGCAGCACGGAAACGCCACTGCAGCTCGCCACTGTCCGTATGGAAACAGTAAACCCAGCCATCGCTGGAGCCGACGTAGACCCGATCCTGCCAGACTTCAGGTGGGAAACGAACGGGGCCGGCCGTATAGGCGGTCCAGAGCAGCTTGCCGCTTTCGCTGTCCGCAGCTCGTACCACGCCGTCCAGGCCACTCCAGAAGACACGGTTGCCGGTGGTTACCAGGGCGGTTGATTCTGCCTTGCTGTTGGAATTGAGCTGCCAACGCTGTGATCCATCTGCACTCACACTGGCGGCCGTGGTCGCCTGGCGTGCGGGGCCGCCGCGGTAACCGCTCCAGTCATGCCTGGCGGGATTGACCGGGGCCACGGCGGCCGTGGCACGTGTTTCCAGTCGCGTGGCATCTGTCGCCTCGGCATTGAATTTAAAATCTCCGGCGCTCCCCAGGGCAATCATGCCAATCAGTGAATGATTGCAGTCGCACATCCAGGGACCCCAGTAGAGCATTCCGTCAGAAATAATGACGCCGTCCTGGCAGGCGGGACGCATCAGTGGCAGTCGCCGGGCCTTGGTGCCCGAGAGGTCCAGTCGCATGGTCCCGGTATGACGGTATCCACGGGTGAAGATGCTGTCCACGGTTCCCGTGGCCCGGGTGCAATTGCCCCGGTAGCATTCCAGGTCGGCGAGTAGTTTGCCACTGACAAAATCAAACTTCTTGCTGGTCTCGGTTCTGCCCATGGCATACAGGCCGTCCTTCCGGAGTATTAACTGGAAGTTCCCGTGCGGGTAGTCCCAGAGTAACGATCCATCGTAAACGGAAACGGCTGCCAGGCGTGAGCGTTGGGGACCGGCAAAGTAGAGTCCCTTGTCATTGGCTTTCATGAAGGCGGAACTGCCAAATCCCTTGATCGGGGTTTGGGCCCGGTCGTCGGTCCCGATCGCGGCCAACGTCTTGGGGTCGGATGTTTTCCATACCTCGCGGCCCGTGGCAGCATCCACGCTGGCCAGGTACTTGTGCGGACTGTAGAGGAATAACTGGTCTGCTGCCAGGCAGACGGCTCGACTGTCGATCGGATCCTTGCTCTGGTAGGTCCAGCGTATCTTCTGGCTTGCCACGTCGATGGCCAGTAGCACGCGACCAAATCCCCAGGCATACTTGCCGGCATATCCCTTGCCGAGGCCAGACCAGGGCCAGCCGGGAACCTTGCGTTCACCGCGGATGACCGTATCCAGGGGCTCCTGTGGACCGATCACGGCATACAAGGTTCCCTTGTCCAGGGCCATCCATTTCCAGACACCGTCGGGATCAACCTCTGGCGGTATCTTGATCTCGCTGCGCACTTTGCCGGTGGCAGCGTCCAGTAACTTGCAGGAGCGGTCATCTCCTAGATACACCGTGTCGGGAGTGGCAATCAGGGTGCTGCGATGAATCATGAAGCCGGGTTTGAGCGGCCGTTTCCAGAGATGAGTTCCGTTGTAACCGTTGATGGCGACCAGCGAGTTGAGCCAGGGCCACTCTCGTTCCTTGAGTGCAATATGTCCAAAAGCCTTGAAGACCCGGCCTCCCGAGGAGACGGTGACCTGGGGCATCGGGACATACCAGGGATCCGTCAGGAACTGGGTCAGGTAGGGAGCCCGAGCCTGTTGGTCTCGAGATTGAGGATTGTTGTCTGGTCCGTGGTAGGGATGGCTCCAGTCATCGGCGTCAGCGGGTCGTGGTTTCGTGATGGTGATGCCAGCCAGCCACGCCTTGGCGTGTGGATGGATCACGCGCAGGACTTCCTGTCGAATTCCAGGCTTGGCAGCGAGTCGGACATCAGCCACGATCGCGCTGTCGGCCAGGTTGCTGGCCAGGTGGATCTTTTCCGGTTGCCCCGCTTCCACGTAGATTCGCGTTCCCAGTAAACCGGCCTGGTAAGCGGCCTGGCGTGTTGCTGCGAGGACGCCGCTGTCAGCAGCCTGGACATACAAAATCAGCTTGCTGGATTGAGCCAGTTGCACGGGTAACTGGGGATCATGAGGGCCCAGCAGTAGGAGAACTCCCTGTTGTAAGTCAAGTTGATTTAACGAAGAGACTGGAACCTGTTGGCCCCATGTGGCGTCCACCGGGCACAGTAGCCCCATGATGACAAGAAGGTAAAGGAAACGGGTCCGGCCACGGGAAACGAATGAACGCATGACACCAGCCCTCCTGCAAAGATGGTTTCGTTGAGCAACGAAATGCCAGTATAGCCGAATGGATACCGTGAGTCACATCAGGGAGCAGATACTTACTGCGATAGATTGAAGGAATCCCAGTTGCGGATGGGTTGCCCATCGCGACGGTCTCCTAGCCTTTGATAGGTCTGGTAGTCGATCAGTTCGGAGAGTAAGTGGACGGATCCATCGTTAAACACGAACTGGACGCCACCCGGATGGCGTGAGCGAAATCCATTGGATGTTTGCCAGTTTCCTGTATGCCGGCAATCCTTTTTGCCAGGGTAGCCAGGTTCACCGCGACTGATCGTGGGGTAATTCATCGGGGCAACGGTGGCGGTCCAGTTTCCATTGAAAGACATCCAGCCCAGTCGCTGGTGAAATGACTTGTTGGGCAGGGTTTCACCCAGGGCAATCACCTGGGACGAGCCATCAGTGATGTCACGCATCCGGGCCGCCCAGGCCCCGCGTGCAAAAGCACCTGAAATGCGATATCCACGAGCATCGTTACCGTGTTCTGCCGGTCCGGTGCCAAACGTGTTTCCAGGATAGTCCGTACACCATGACTGTCGAGATGGCATGAGCTGGCCGCCAATGGAGGTGGAATAACAGGAGATGGCAGGATCGCGGGCTTGGTTAGTGCCATCCAGGTGCGGGTCAAGTCCTGCCGAGGGGCACAGGAGATGGGGTATGATCAAGGATCGCACCAGTTGCCCGGAATTAATTTTCTGGAGTTCGAACTGTTGGTCTTCTTCAGGGCCGGCCATCTCAAAATCAAGCTTGTTGTAGATGGGGTTCTCTTCCATGAAGGGGAGTAGTTTGACGAAAGGGCTGCCCGTGGACGCCTTGTTCCAGGTGTGGCCGTTGCGCGATTGCCTGGTCCAGAAATACAGGCCGTTCGCGGGCAATCTCTTGTAGGTTTCGTGGTAAAACTGCAGAGCAATGCCCAGTTGCTTCAGGTTATTGGAACAAGACAGGCGGCGGGCACGTTCTCGTGCGGAACCAAGCATGGGCATCAGTTGAGCAGACATGATGCCGGCAACGGAACAGACCACCAGGATCTCCAGCAGCGTGTAACCAGCGGCGGGAAATCGTGATTGACGACGAGTATTCACAAGCTTTTGCTCCGCAAAAGAATAGTGACGAAAATGTCCTGTATTGCCGGGTACCCTAATACTTCTGTCGTGGTAGCGAAAGCCTTTTTCCAGGAGACGTTTACTTACCCACGATACCGAGTTCTGAAATCGAGGCCCATGGTCCCCCATTTACCTCGCTGGTAATGATCAGTCGGAGATAACGTCCCGAGGTCTTGGTAAACTTGACGTGTTGGGTGCGTCGCGATTTATGGAAAACGGCTTTTGCTACAGGATCTCCAAACGTATCCGCTTGCTTGCTGACGTAAATATCGCAATCCTTGAGTGCCCCGTTCCAGCCACCATCCTGCCGAGCCAGGTAGTGTAATCCGCTGATCGTGTATTCCTTGCCCAGGTCGATGACCAGTTCATGGGGATGCTTGTCAGGCTTGGGAGCAAAGCTGGTATGCCAATGGGTAGTAGGTTTTCCATCAAAGGCGTGTCGGCCGAGTCTCTGATTGCCTCGACTCTCGCTGCTGACACGTACTAACTTGTAGTTCTTCTGAGCAATCACGCCTTTCATGTCGAGTTGATTGGCTCGACCAGGTCGACCTGCGGGGCGTGTGGATCCCCACTTGGCCTGGCGATCTTTCTCGTGGTTAACCGTGTCCGTAAAGGTACCTTCCACGGCCGGTTGGTGTGCCTCGGCGGCAAGTTGTTTCATTTGCTCAAGGATTTCAGTCCGGGCATCAGCCAGGTTACGTGTTTCGCTGACATCGGTGGCCAGGTCGTAGAGTTCCCACGGCCGGTTGGGGGCACCGCGATAGAGTTTGTACTGGTTCATGCGGACGGCGGTCTGCGACCCAATTTCCCAGTAGAGGTACTTATGCCTGGGCTGCTTGCGACCGACGGCGTCGGCTCCTAGCAGTTCGGGCACGAACGAGAGACCATCGATGTCGCCGGGAGGGGTGGCGCCAGTGAGTTCTGCAATCGTGGGCATCACGTCAGGGAAATACCAGAGGTGATCACTAACCTGGCCAGGTTTGATTTTTCCAGGCCAGTAAGCCAGCGCTGGGATTCTCAGACCACCCTCGTAGAGGTTGCCCTTCTTGCCGCGAAATTCCACGCCCGTCGTGGGGTGAACGTTGGCGCCGTGCAGACCACGGGGGTGATCCTTGTCAGTGAAATAGTCGTTACCACCGTTGTCGCCACTGAAGAAAATGATCGTGTTTTTGTCCAACTTCAGTTCCTTGAGCAGGTCGACGATTTCACCGACCTGGCGATCGACCATGCTCACCATAGCGGCATAACGTCGAGCGGGTTCCGACCATGGCTTGTCCTTGTAAAGTTTCCAGGCCGGATCGTTGTCGGGGATATCAAAGATGCCATGTGGGGGTGTGATCGGCAGGTAGCAGAAAAAAGGTTTGTCCTTGTTCTCGCGGATGAACTGCTTGGCCCGGTTCACGATGACGTAGTGCGAGTAATTGGTTCCCGTACTCCCTCCCTCGTTTCCTTTGAGTAGAAGTTCCTTGCTGTTCTCGATGATGTATTTTGGATAGTAACTGTGAGCGTGTACCTGGTCGTAGTAGCCCACGAAGGTGTCAAAGCCATGCTTTTCCGGGACCCCGGTGGAGCCACGACCACCACAGCCCCACTTGCCAAATCCGCCGGTGGCATAGCCTTCCTTCTTCAGGATCGTACCAATGGTCACTTCCTTGGCACGCAAGGGTGTTCCGCCGCCATTGACGCGCACGGAGGTATGGCCGCTGTGCTTTCCGGTCAGGAAGCAACACCGCGTGGGTGCGCAAACGGCAGATCCGGCCAGTCCCTGCGTAAACTGGATTCCCTGTCGGGCCAGTTGATCGATGCGGGGAGTCTGGATGGTCTTGCTGCCCATGTACGAGGTTTCGTAATAGCCGAGTTCATCGGCCATGATGTAGACAACATTTGTCTTGGCGGCGGTCGCCGAGGAAACGGTGAGGAGCATCCACAAAAAGAACGGCAGCAGGGCAGAGGTCTTCATCGCGAGTACTCGTATGTGAGGGGAAAATGGCGGTCAGTTACTTGGCTTCCAGGTATCCCAGGCCGGTAAGGAATGCATCGGTCTGCACCATGGTCTGATCAAAGATCTTTTGGCCACCCTTCCGGAGATTGAAAAATCCATGACCCTGTTCCGGATAAATGTGGAGTACGGACTTGCTGCCGACATCCTGCATTAATTTCTGATACCGTTGGGCAGTGGCCACGGGGATCAGTTTGTCCTTGTCCCCCAGGAAGACGATGGCCGGTGGAGTCCCCTTGCGGATATTGTCGATGGGAGAAATCTCCCGGTAACGTTTTTCCTTGCCGACGCGATCAAATCCATAACCCTGGGGACCGTTGTCATAGACCGGGTTGAAAAGTACCAATGCGTTGGGCCGACAGCTGACCGAGAGGTCTTCGCCTTTATCGTTTAAGCCGGGGACGGTTGCCGTGGCGGCTGCCACGTGACCACCGGCAGATCCCCCGCCCGCAGCCAGGCGATCAGGATCGATGCCGTGTTGCGCGGCATGAGAGCGAATCCAGCGGACGGCGGATTTGCCATCCTGGACACATTCAAAAGGGCTGGTCTTGTGGCGACTCTTGACCCGGTAATCGGCCACGATACAGATCATGCCTCGCGATGCCAGGTACTGGGACTGGTCGGTGAACTGGGTCGGTGTCCCGCCGTTCCAGCCACCACCGAAGAAAAAGACGATGGCCGGCCGCTTGTCCGTCGTGGCGTGTCCCTTGGGGTAGAAAAACCACAGGTTTAGCGATATGTCACCGATCTTCTTGTACGGTATTTTACGGGCGCCCAGCTTGGCCAGGGCCCGGTCCGTTTGATCGGACTGGGGTTGTTTCTTGCTGGCAGGTTTCTTTTCCTGCGCGGTGACCGTACCCAGCAGCAGGCAGCCAGTCGCAAGGCTCATGACGAAAATCCGCAGGACAGTATGCATATCAGTTGGTTCCCTGGTTGTTCTTGGACTTGTTGTTTTTTTTCTTGTTGTTCTTGTTTCGGTTGCGACCCTGGTGTTGTAAGGCCTCCAGCTCCGTTTGTTGTCCCTCGTCGCCCTGCGATTTCATCCAGGCCATGAGCCGGGCCTGGAGGTCGCTCTTGATGTTCGCAAGCTTGGGGTCGTCGGCCAGGTTCTTCCATTCCAGGGGATCGCTACTGAGGTTAAACAATTCCAGGCCGGGGCGATGGCGATAGCGTCTGACCTTGTCTGCCGCATCAGCATCGGTCTTGGCCTTTTCTTCCCATGACCTGAAGACCTCGTTCTTGGTGCAGGCGTTCTGGAACCTCACTTCCGGGGTCAGGTTCATGATCAACTTGTACCTTTCCCCGCGAATAGAACGAATGCCGAAGAAGTCGTTGCCGTTGATGATGCCGCGCGTGGTGTGCAGTCCATAAACGTGTTTCTTGTGTTCCCTGGCCTGGCCCAGTAACACCGGGAGGTAGCTTTTGCCATCCAGCACCTTGGCGGGTTTGCCTCCAGCGGCGCTGACGAAGGTCGGCACCACGTCAACATACTCGATCATGGCGTCACTCACCTGGCCAGGTTTAATCTTGCCAGGCCAGGAAGCGACCAGGGCATTTTGCAAACCGTTGTCGTAGCAGGTCCACTTGGCAAAGGGAAATCCAGAACCCTGCTCACTGGTGAAAATGACCAGCGTGTTATCAGAGACCTGGTGTTTCTCAAGCAGCCTGAGGCATTCCCCTACCTGGCCATCCAGGTAGGTGATCTCTGCCAGGTAGTTGCTGAAATTGCGACGGGTTTCCGGGGTGTCCACGAAGTAAGGAGGCAAGGTGATCTTGGCGGGATCGTAGCGGGAGGCATCCCCCTTGTTCCAGGGTGAATGAGGTTCGTTGGAACAGGCAAACAGGCAGAACGGAGTCTTGTCCTGGCGGCATTCTCCCAGGAACTGGTCAATGACCTTCATGTCCGGGTTGTTCTTGTCAGCCGAGTATTCGAAGGAGAATATGGAGCGTGGTTGAATGTGGGTTTTGCCACTAAGGGCTACCCGGTAACCCAGTGGTTTCAGGTAGTTCACGATGCTCCGGGTTCCGGCTTTCACGAAGGTGTGGTTAGGGTACGCTCCACTCTTGACCGGGTAGATGCCCGTGTAAATGTTGTGCCGTGTGGGAGAACACATGGGGGCAGCCTGGAAGCTGCGAGTAAAACGCATGCCCTGGCGTGCGAGGGCATCGATATTGGGAGTATGAGCCTGTCCCCCGTAGCAGCCAATGTCACGGTAGGTGCAATCATCCGCAATGATGAACAGGAAATTAGGCTGAGGCGCTTTTTCCTGTTCCGCATGACAGTTGCCAGGTAGCCAGCAACTGGCAAAAAGAGTGATCAGTCCAGGAAGATAAGAGCGATGATTCATGGTAGCGATAGCCAGGATAAAGAGATCTGCGAAAGCGGTTCAACGATTGAACGGAAAGTAACGACTGTCTCGTATACCGATTTAACGTGACAGCGTGGGGTGACTGTTAACCGGAGAAAAAGATGGTTCCGGGAAACCATCGCCTTGCGGTTGATGTCCGTGGTTAACGCACTCGAATGCGAGTGCGTGTGATACCGGTCGGAGCAGCAGGGATCGCTGAACGCGCGCCCGGTACCTTGCGTGGTGCGGGTCGGCCCGGTCGTGCGAAGCCCTTGTTCTCCACGGTCCACTTGGCATCCTTGGCGACGGCGTAAACCTTGAAGTGCCGCCGCAGGTCACGGGTGAGGCCGCGTGAGTAACCGAAGACCACGGCCAGGCCATCCTTGGTTTTTTGACTGGTTGCCGCAATGCGATCCTGGCCGGAACCGGCCCAGCGGAAGACCAGCAGTATTTCTTTGCTAAAATCAACCTGCTTGAGGATGGCCTGCTGAGCGGCCTTATCCGAAAAAGTCTTGGCCAGGGCCGCCTTGTCCTTGATGGCCGTGGGCTTGTTGGCACTGCCTCTGCCCGCGGCGGATGCGACAGGCTTGATCCCCTTGAGTTCCTTGACTCCGGCAGGTGCCTTGGCGTCTGCCTTGGCGATGGCCGTCAGCTTGAGGGGCGTACCGATTAGTCGTACGTTCGGCGGGATTTTGCCGACTTCTCCGCTAAAGACGACCTCGAGCTGATCCTGTTGGAATTCCTTGGCCAGTTTGCTGGGAGCGTAGCGGGTGCCCGGTTGCTGCGTGACGATCACGAAACCAACACTCCCCAGTTTTTTGATCGTGCCCTGCTGGTCGACTAATTTGTCAGCGGCCATGCCGGTGAGTGAAAAGGACCATGTAGCGATGGTGGCCAGGGAAAAGACGAGAAGAATACGGTGGGACAGGGAGCGTGTCATAGTTCGGTGTTCCTGTTCAGTGTTCCTGGAGAATGTGTGGGGGAAAGCGGAAAGTGAATGCCCATGTTATAGCATCCACGGACCCGGTTCTGCAACGATTTGAAGGGGTGATTACGGTCGTTTTGCCGGGGCAGGGCGGTTCCAATAGATGAAATTAAGCCCATCAGAATTCGCAGTGACGATCTCGGGGAACTGGTCTCCGTCAAGGTCTCCCGCGTCGAGCCCGTACGTGACGTGTCCAGCGGGGCCAAAGGGGATGGCGTTGAATTGCTCACCTTGCGAGTTGTTCAGGTAAACAGCGTTGGGTTGCTGTACGTTGCCGACGACGATATCCTCGCTGCCATTGCGGTCCAGGTCGATCGTGGTGATGCAAAACGTTTTGCCATCGGCCATGCCAAAATCCTTGCTGCGGCGAAACGTGCCGCGACCATTGTTAAAGTAGATCGTGTTCTGGCGACCAATGTTGGCCGCGATGATATCGGTGTGTTGGTCACCATTGATGTCGGCCAGGGCGACGGAGCGTGTGTTGTCCTGGCCGCTACCGAAGGAGGTCCCTCGGGCAAAGTTGGCGTGCCCGTCATTGAAGTAGACCACGTTGGGTTGTTGATCCCGGTTGGCAACGACCAGGTCGATATGGCCATCGCTATTCATGTCGCCGGTTGCCACGGCAATGGTAGAATCGGCTCCGGTCCCGAAGGTTCTCGCCTTGGAGAATTGCCCCTTTCCGTTGTTGAGGTAGAAAAAGTTCTGCCGGCTCCGGTTTGCAACTACGATGTCGATATGCTGGTCACCGTTCAGGTCGGCCAGCGTCACGTTACGCGTCGGTTGAGGCTGTTGTGCCAGGGGAGTGGATGCGGGGAAAGTGCCCTGTGAATCGTTGAGCCAGATCAGGCTGGGTTGACGGTCGTTACCTACCACCAGGTCCAGGTCACCATCGTTATCCAGGTCGGCCAGTGGAACAGCATAGCTACGGTCGGGATCCTTGCCGAGCGGGATGCGGTTGTTAAACCGACCCTTGCCATCGTTTGGGAACCAGGCATTTTGCGCGGGCCAATGCCTGCCATTGGCCACGATAATGTCGAGATGGTGATCGCCGTTAAGATCACCGATGCGAACCGAGGCGGTTTTCAGGGCGAGTTTGCCGAGCGCGATATGACTGGTGAATTGGCGAGTTGGTGGGGCTGCTCGCAGGTTGCTGCCGGGGCTGACAGCAGCGCAGAAGGTAAGGTAGATTAGGGTGGTTGTAAGCAATGGTGCTTTCATGGCGAGCCTGTACGCGTGAAACGTGGAAGTTAGCAGGTGATCCAGCCTAACCCATGGTCTGCTTGCTGCCAACGCAAGCTGGAGTAATCGAAAATGACCCGTTCTTGTTGTTTATTGTTCGTAACACTTGTCCTGGCGAACCTGGCCGAGGTGCGGGGACAGAACTGGCCGGCGTTCCGTGGTGATAACGCCAGCGGAAGCGCGGCGTTGGCCCAGTTGCCCACGACCTGGGATGTGGCCCAGGGCAAGCAGGTAGCCTGGAAGGTCAAGGTACCAGGACTGGGACATTCCAGCCCGATTGCCTGGGGGCAGCAGGTTTTCATCACGACGGCAATCAGTAGTGATCCGAGGTCGATTTATTCGCTGGAAACCAGCGGCAAGATTGATCGCCGTAGTGACACCTCGAAACATCAATGGAAAGTGATCTGCCTGGACTTGGCATCGGGAAAAGTGCTCTGGGATCGTTTGGCTCATGAAGGGGCCCCCAGGGTCCAGCGGCACTCGAAGAATTCCTATGCCTCGGCAACCCCTGCCACGGATGGTAAACACGTGGTGGCAAGTTTTGGGAGCCAGGGCCTCGTTTGTTACAGCATGGATGGAGGCTTGTTATGGAAGCGTGACCTGGGTGTGATCGATGCCGGGGCCTCGTACGATGATACCTATGACTGGGGGATCGGTAGTTCGCCGATTATTTTCCAGGACCTGGTGATGGTCCAGGCGGATGCCCAGCATGATTCGTACGTGGCTGCCTTTGAACTGCGAACCGGTAAGCCCCGCTGGCGGGTGAAACGTGACTTGATCTCGTCTTTTTCGACGCCCACCATCTTCCGGCATGACGGCCGGGTGGAATTGATCTGTAACGGTGCCGAGCAAATGCGCAGTTACGATCCGCTAACTGGAAAAGAATGGTGGCGACTGCAGGGAAGCTCTAAGAATACGACGCCCACTCCGGTCGTGGGACATGGACTGGTCTTTATCGCCAGCGGCTACCGGGCTCAACCGGTTTTCGCTGTTGGTCCTGGTGCCGAGGGTGACATCTCAACGGCCATGGATGCACCACCTCATGAGTCCATTGCCTGGCGCAGTGAGCGGGGAGGGCCCTACATGACAACGCCGCTGGTGCATGGTGCGTACCTGTATATCCTGCGCCGCGGCATCTTGAGTTGTTACGAGGCGAAAACGGGAGAACGCAGGTACCAGGAGCGGGTCAGCGGGGATCGTTTTTATGCGTCGCCGGTAGTGGCCGGTGACAAGTTGTTGCTGGCCAGCGAGGCCGGACGCGTCACGGTAGTCCAGGCCGGTCCGCGTTACCAGGTGCTGGGAACCAATGACATGGGGGAATCCTGCATGGCTACGCCGGCGCTGGTTGGCAAGACAACGTTGATTCGTACGTTGCATCACCTGGTAGCCATCCGGGTTGGTTCAACAAGCCCCTGACGGCCCTTCGTGGTTTATTTTCCGATGCAGAAAAGGTGGCGTTCTCCACGGATCAGGAGTTGGTTGCCGACTGGAACCGGGGAAGCGATTAACCGCTCTCCCATGTCGTTTTCGGCTTCGAACTTGAAACCGTTCTTGAGGCTTGCCACCAGGAGGACGCCATCTTCACGTGGTGCGTACATGTTTCCGCCGGCCACGACCGGGGATGCATAGTACTTGGCTCGATGCTTGGGAAAACGGCCCTCCCAGAGAGTCTTTCCCGTGGCCGGATCGATTCCCTGCACTTCACCGGAGTCTCGTAGCAGCATGACTTGCTTGCCATCGGTACACGGTGTCGGGACAAAGGAACCGGTGTCGGTTCGTGTCCAGATGCGGTGGGTCTTACTGACATCCCCCTTGCCCCCGAGGCGGATACCAGCCAGGCGGCTACCACGACCATAGGGGATCACGGCCATGTCATCGGCGATCACGTAGGAGGCCACGGCCACCCAGTTTCGTTTTTCATCGGGATTGAAGCCGGCACAGGACCAGAGGATCTTGCCATTGGCTGCATCGTGCGCAGTGAGATGCTCGGCTCCCCAGACCAGGATCGCTTCTTTACCCGATTGTTGCGTGACGATGGGAGTCGCATAGCTGTGGTCGCCCTCGACAGGGGTTTCGTAGTTGCGATCGACTTTCCAGGCGAGCTCACCGGTTTGCTTGTCAAAGGCTGCCAGGTAGGAGTTGCCCTTGTGCATCACGGCAACGTTCACATGGTTACGGGTAAGAACCGGCGAGGTGCCCAGGTCCCAGTAGAGCGTGTCCTTGCCATAGCTTTGTTGCAGGTTGGTTTTCCAGAGTAACTTGCCCTCGATCGTGAGACCTGCCAGGTGGCCACTCTTGAAGTAGCCAAACACGTAGTTGCCATCGGTAATGCAGGAGGGATTGCTGCCGGAACCGTTGCGATGCTTGCCACCGCGTTGTTTGCCAACAGCAGTTTGCCAGAGCTTGTTGCCGGACCAGTCCAATGCCATCACGGTATCCTGGTCCGCTGCTTCGCAGGTCAGGATGATCTGGTCATCCCAGACGATAGGGGTCGAACACCCAGGCCCGGGGAGGGCAACTTTCCAGAGAATTCCCTCTTTTTCGTTCCAACTTTTCAGGAAAGTTCCCTGGGCGACCGTACCGCCGTGATTCGGTCCGCGCCAGCTGGGCCAGTGGCGTTCAGGGACGGGTTCGGCAGCGAGGGTCCAGGTGGCCAGGGTCAAGGTGAGGGTCAGGCAGGTGAGTGGCTTCAACATGATCGGTTTCCTTAACTTTCCTGGATTGAAACGAGTTAGTACCGGTTTCTCAGACGTGCTGATATTTGACCTGACTGCTCCTGGAAAGTCGATGGCAAGCGTGGAATTGGCTTCCGGTGTACCCCTGGGCGTCGGGATTTAGGGAATGTCTGGCGATTATCGGTACGTGGGTCTTTCATTCAGTTCGAGACCCCTTAAGATTGAAGCAAAATTCGATTAACCAACGATGCACATTTGCACGAAAGGTGCCAACCGATGAAACGATTTGCAATCATCTGCCTCTCCAGCCTGGTAGTCCTGGCAACGATTCAAAGACCAGTGATGGCCCAACCCAAGGTCAACCCGCAGATCCTGGAGAAAATCAAGGCAGCTCTTCCTGAAACAGCACCGGCCAAGCCGAAGCAGCCCCGCAAGGTCCTCTTGTTCAGCAAGACCAATGGTTTTCGTCACGGTTCCATTCCGGTCGGGGTGGCCTCGTTAACCATGCTGGGAAAAGAGACAGGCGCTTTCACGGCCACGCATAGCGAAGATGACGCGATGTTTGAGCCGGCAACACTCAAGCAGTTTGATGCGGTGATCATGGTTAATACGACAGGGGAGTTGTTCCGCCCACGGAAACTTCCCGCGGATGCAGCCGCCAAGAAGAAAGCCCTTGAGCGAGAAGAACGACTCAAGAAAAGCCTGGTCGACTTCGTCAAGAGCGGCAAGGGACTTGGTGGTACTCACTCGGCGACGGATACCTACAAGAACTGGAAAGAGTATAACGTCATGATGGGGGGCGCGTTTGATGGCCATCCATGGCACACGGAAGTTCCAGTCCGATTGCTGGATACTGGGCATCCTTTGAACAAGGTGTTCCAGGGGAAAGGGTTTACCGTCCGTGATGAGATCTACCAGTTTCGTGCCGATACTGCCCAGCGAACGGAACGTAAGATGCTGCTAAGCCTGGATCCCAGCTGGGATCAGTTGAGCAAGGGCAAACGCAAAGATGGCTTCTATCCTGTTAGTTGGATCAGTGCTTACGGTCAGGGCCGGACATTTTACTGTTCCCTGGGACACCGGAACGAGATTTATCACAACCCACACGTCCTTGAGCATTACCTGGCTGGCTTCCAGTACATCCTGGGTGACCTGGCAGCGGATGCGACGCCTGCTAAGACTCCTTGAACGATCTCCTGGAGGCGGAAAACAGTAAGGTTTTAGGCATCCTTGAAATATGACCTAAGGTACCTGTAAAGAAGGGTTTAGCATCAGCCTCGGTGCGTTTTGCGTAGTGGCTCTCAGGCAGATTTATTTTGAGGCAGCCGAAAAGATCGGCCGATGTTAGAATACGGAGCAGTTACAGGAGCCAGGTCGTATGCTAACTATCATGGATCGAAAGTCGACTCGAACGTGCCAGGGCATGGGGCGACGTGAATTCTTGCGTATTGGTGGTCTTGGCCTGGGGGGAATGGCGCTGCCGCAATTGCTCGCTGCCCGCGCCGAGGCGAGCCAGGTGCCGGGTGCCATTCGTGATAAGTCCGTCGTGCTGTTGTTTCTCAACGGTGGGCCTCCCCATATCGAATTTTTTGATCCGAAGATGACGGCTCCGAGTGAGATTCGGAGCATCACCGGGGAAATTCCGACGAAGTTACCAGGGGTTACTTTTGGTGGAACGTTCCCCAAGTTGGCTGCGATGGCAGACCAGTTGACAGTCGTGCGGTCTTATGGCTCAGGTAATTCAAGCCATACCTACGGCAAGGTTCTGAGCGCCGGGAATAATCTCGAAG